>OJFV01000108.1_pt1 | contig 44728 bp, 35 predicted proteins | sample 1594391 | NCBI WGS metagenome assembly OJFV01 (sample SAMN05416856, study PRJEB24817) | seawater metagenome | isolation source: Sea water | place: Canada:Atlantic | collected 2013-11
TAATAAGCCATGTAATTGGCTGCCTCAGCTAATAGGTAGATGATGAATGTGACATGGTTGTTTAAATATCGCCCAAGCGCGGTAAAATGAGATAAAGCGATTAAGCAATGATTGTGCGGGTTTAACCATCTTACGGTTAACGGTATTCAACTGAATATATATTTATCTTGTTACGTGTCAGAATTTAGCTAGTATAAAAATTACACATGGATGTAAATATTTTTAAGGATAAAACATGACAATTTGCCAGCAACATCAACAAAGAAGCTATGCTCAAATTCGTGAAAATATGCAACCTGGCGACATCATCGCATTTGGCGGCAATAGTCTTTTTTCCAAATGGGCAAAGCTCACCACTCGCTCTGTAGTGACCCATGTCGCGGTCGTTATCAAAACTCAGGTTTTGGATGAAGATAGTGGCCGGTATTTCAACCAAGCCATTGAAGCCACCAGCTATAACGGTAAATGCGGCGTCATGCTTACTCGATTGAGTGAGCGTGTTGCCACATACGATGGCGACATGTGGTGGCTCCCTTTAAGTGATACCGCTCGTGCCAATTTAGAGCAGAATAAAAGTGCATTCTTCGATTTTTTGTTTCAACAAAACCATAAACCCTATGACATCTGGCAACTATTTGGCTCTACTGTTGATGCAACAGATTGCGTTCCGCTGCTCAAGGAAATGAGTTTGAACTCAGAAGACTTCTCCAGCTGGTTTTGTTCAGAGTTGGTAGCCGAAGCCATGGAAAGAGGAAAAATCATCGGTAGTGTTAATGCTTCCGAGGTCACTCCAATTGATGTTTGTCGCTTAAATGTTTTCGACGGGCAGTATGTACAATTCAGAGGAGAATCAAAAACAATTACCGGCTACAACTCTCTACCGTTTGAGACATGGCAGTAATGAAATAAGCAGGTTGAATGTAATAGATGCGCTATAAACGTTGAATGGGTGCGAACAGCGCTGAAGTCCAAACATAAACATTTTATGCTTGGACTTGGATCTTACAAAAGAGGAGTTGTTTAGAACGCGTTGTCCTGATGGATTTTTATAAACAAGGGAGTGCCGTGTTTACTGTAATCAATTTTGTATTCTTTACCATTAATCGTTTGAATAAACAGTAGGGTTTTTTCTTCACCAAATACATCTCCGACCGTCACATCAACCAGTTCCATATCTTGCTGCTTAGCTTCACGTTTATTATCGGGGATCGTCCCGGTAAACTCTTTAATACTTTTGTGGCTCACAATAATCGCTGGATTATCTTCCCCATTTGTCACTAACAAATCTAACTTCCTGATTTTATGAATTAGGGTATTACGCCCACTGACGAGGAAAGGTTTTTCGGTCATACTTATCTCCAACTGCCCTTTTGATTTTTATGCTAAGGCTCACTCTATACCCTGCAAGATAACAAAGTTTATTTATCCTTGCACAACTTTGTTATGTGCTTGTTAAGTTTATAGATAAAGCGCGATTTAAGTGTATAGGAAACCGTCAAACGCCTTTCATCTAATAACGCCTGCTAATGGATATTATAAATCAGTTGGGCACATTTTCTCGAGTGATTCAAACAGAGTGGGGCAAAGTACAAACAAAGCGCGGCAAAAAAGCACTAATTCAATGCTAGAAACAGTCGTTTGCGCATTTTTCCAGCAAACTATTCGACAAAGCCTAGCAAACAGATGACAAGCTAAAAAAAACTGCTTATACTGCGCGTCGTTTTACACCTTCGCTTAAATCTTTAGCGAGTAAAACGACGCTTCAAAATGGCCCAATAGCTCAGTTGGTTAGAGCACCCGACTCATAATCGGTAGGTCCCCTGTTCAAGTCAGGGTTGGGCCACCATTTTTTCTACGTAACAATCAAATTCTTAAACCCTCGCTCACCTTATTTTCAGAATTGAACTTGAGACTCAGCAGCACCTATACCCCACTAGAAAAATAGCTACATGCAAAAACTTACGCTTCGAATTCGATATTACTATTCTTAAGGCTTTCAGCGCTTTTCTTCAATTACTTAACGCATACTAATTCCCCTATAATCCTCACAATCAACGTAAGCAAATCTGCGTAAAAAGCAAACAGGCGGCCTGCGTTAAAAATACAAAAAAATATATACCACTAAACCGCTTCTATTGTCTTTACAAAGGGCGACAGCGCGCGGTTAAATTGAGTACCTCTTTTGTGTCCAGCAAGAGAGCTCATCGTTTAACAAACCACGAAAGGGAGATGAACATGCAGCAAAGTAACACGTTCAGTGTTTTTAAGGCATTGGTCAAGAATGGGACCAAGAATTCTATTAAGACTGTCGGTAAGAACGCGGCTTTGGCGATGGGCTTATTGATTGCTACATCGCTACCAGCAAAGGCTGATACAAACAGCGAAATTAGCGCAGCGCCTGCTGTTATTCATTCAGTGTTTTTCTGGCTTAAAAATCCTGACTCAGCTGAAGATCGCAAGTCCCTTATAGAAGGTCTAAACAGTTTGCGAGAAATTCCACAAATTCAAGCGCTGCATGTTGGCGTCCCCGCATCTACTGTTTCTCGGGATGTGATTGACAGCAGCTATCAAGTCTCAGAGCTTATGTTCTTCAATAGCGTTGAGGAACAAGACGAATACCAAAGTCATCCCATTCATAAGAAGTTTGTTAAAGACTATGCGCATCTGTGGCGCAAGGTGGTTGTATACGACTCGCTAAATACGCTTTAGTTAGTCCATGAAGTGCGAATTGCAGGTCAGCTTTTATAGCCCGCAACACTTGCTCAACGCACGTCCTTGGAAATAAAAAAACGGAGTTCACTAAATGCTCCGTTTTTTATGAGTTTTGCAGTTCATTCGCACTGCAGTTTATAAAAAAGTAGAGACTCCGTAACAGACACTGGCTGTTGTCCCTATCGCCGACACCCAGCCCAACGCTTTCATATGACTCACTGCCCGTCGCCAAATACGTCGTCTTGGTTTTGTCTCATGCCGCGAGATACGCGCCACGCGCATACCGTACATATACGTACCGGTGACCGTTAGACCGGTTAAAAATAGCCCGAAGACAAAATATAAAACTTTACTGAGCATTCCGCCCCATTGCCCAAAATGCAGTGGGTCAGCTGCTTCTGAAATACGGTTATGTACACTTAAGTCACGGCCATCTTGGTGTTGAATAAGCTGCCCTGTAGCAGGATCAAAGGTCACGAAATTCGCTCTGGGGCGCACCAGTATTGCATCTGCTTGGCCTTGAATCTCCACAACATCACCCGATTTTTGCGGGAAGTTAACCCTTGTGATAGACAGCGCTGGAAATTTTTCATGGGCTTGCGCTAGCATTAACGCCAAAAGTTCACTGTCAGGCATGATTGATTGCGTTAGAGCCTTTTCGCTACTGGCAGTTAAGCGCTCTGGGCTGGTGGCAGCCGCCCCCCAACGTTCTGCCAAATACCAACAACCCGTTACACTGATGATCAGCAAAAACCACACGCTCCATACACCCACTAAACGATGTAAATCTACCCAGCGTGTTTTACGGTGTTGCCAGCGTGGCTTTCTAAAAAAGTGTGTCCACCAGCTTTTATAGATATACAAACTCGACACCAACATCGCCAGCATGACCACGGCAAACAAGCTGACAACAGTAATGCCGAGGGTTAGTGGCAGCATTAGGTGGCGATGCAGCATACGAAAGAAACGCTGCCAGTTTTGCCAGCGCCCATCCCCAAGGTATTGCCCTGTGGTAGGGTGAAAAAATAGGCGGTGGCGCTGCTCATCACCATCAAGGTAAATAACCTCAGCGCTATACCAAGGGTGCAAAGGCGCTTGAATAGAGCGCAATGTGTTAATGGGTACTTCTTGCTGAGCGGTCGCGTACACCGCTTGCCAGTTCATACCCTCAACACTTGACGGTGTAACCCGTTTGGCCGGGTTAGCTAACCAATCTAGCTCGTTAGAAATAACAGCCAACGTCCCAGTCAGTACGATAAAGCACAACATAATTGCCAGCTTCACTCCAAGCCAACTGTGAACGGTAAACCAATTCGCTCTATTCAATTTGCACTATCCAAGGTGTTCCGCCAATGCCTTTATCCCAAATGCGCTAAAAGTGGTATTTTAACTGGGCAATGATTTCTCTCGGTTGCCCGGGGAAATGCCCATTACGTTCACTGAAGCCGCTGACTGCATATTCTTTATCAAATAGATTATTCACGTTTAGGCTAAATAGTATGTTGTCCCACTTGGTGGTCCAGCTGGCGTCAAATACCGTAAACGCCTTGACCTTTTGGGCATCAGAGCTGATTTGCTCACTGACGCAATTAACACCCAAAGCGATTGACGAATTAATGCTATGTATAGCGTAACGTCCCCATAAACCGGCTTGATGACGCGGTGCATTTACAAAGCGATCCCCAGCCCCAAAGGTGTTGCTTGAACTGCCATCAACCACTATGGTGTCGTTGTACGCATAGTTAGCAGTAATGCTCAGCTCATCCGTAACATCGCCCACTAGGGTAAATTCAACGCCGTCACTTTCCACCTTGCCAAAGTTGATCAAGGCTGATTCAGTGTCCTCATTTTCGTCTTCAATAAAATTGGGATTACTGGCGACCAAATTCTCTTTGTTGATGTGATAGACCGCCAAGGTGGTCATAATGCTACCGCCTAACCATTCATTTTTCACACCGACTTCAATTGAGTCCCCAGTAACAGGCTCGAGATCTGTCACACTAGCATCTGCTTGATCCGTGGCATCTACAGGGTTAAAACTCTCAGAATAATTCGCGTAAAATGACATGCTATCAAGGGGTTTAAAGCTAATTCCAGCACGATAAGACACATCTTGATCGCCATACTCAAAGCCGCTCTCTTTGTCACGCTCTTCGAAGTGGTCAAATCGCGCCCCTAACATCAGCGTCCATTTATCGTCCAGTTGTAGCATGTCTTGCACGTACAAGCCCTGACGATTACGCCTAATCCCGTCACGATTTTGGTCGGTCAAGTTATAGCTATCAGGGTCGGTTTCACCATAGTTAAGGTTGAATATATTCAGATTCCCCACGCCATCGGCTTCATAGCGGGCGCGTAGATACTCATAATCAGTGTCAATGTAATGGTAATCACCGCCAAACAAGAGCTGGTGCTGAATGCCAGCTACGCTAAAGTCATAAACAAAGTCTGTGGTTAAGCTAACTTCATCGTTGGCTCTGTATTGATCGCGATATTCTCGGCGAATGGTTTCATCATCAATATTTGCTTCACCATCCCCGTTAACATCAACCCAACTGCGCGATTCGTGATAGGCCTGATCACGCTCATTGGTCATCAACCTTAAGGTTGAATTCACGCTAAACGAATCACTAAATACGTGCTCAAGTTGAGACTGCACAACCCAAGCTTCAAGATCCTGATAATCACTTTTTTCATTGGCGTTGTAGGTGCGATCAACCAAAAAATTACCGGTATCATCCGTTGGCACGCCGCGTAATCTGTGCCCACCAAGATTTTGCACTATGTAATCAAATGTAGTGGTTAATCGGGTATCGTCACTGAAGTCGTGTAGTAGCCCACCAGCAAGTTCAATGTTTTCCATATCTGCATTGTTGCGAAAGCTATCTTGGGCTTCGTAAAAGCCGCCCAAACGATATGCAGTGGTGTCGGTTAACGCCCCGGTCGCCTCCCCTGAAATACCGTGCAAGTCGTAGTTGCCTAGCGTCAGGTTAATTTCTGCGCTTTCGTTGAAGGTTGGCTTTTTGGTCACATAGTTGATCATGCCACCGGGCTCACCACCACCATAAAGCGCAGCAGCTGGGCCTTTGAGCACCTCAACCCGATCCACATTGAATAAATCAGGCACGCTGAATCCTGAATAGGGGTCACCTCGTACGCCATCATAAAATACGTTGTTATCATCGCGAAAACCGCGAAATGTTACCCCCGAGTAGCTGTATTCGCTAACGCCCGCAATGGAGCGATATAAATCGGTGATATCTCGCGCCGCTTGGTCAGAAATAAGCTGAGCGGTAAGCACTTGTGCTGACATAGGTATATCAAGTAAATCAGCATCTGTTTTAGTGCCTAACTTAGTGCGGGTGTCTAAATAAAATTGCTGTGCTCGACCAGTCACTTCTAAATGCTCAATGTCTTCACTCTGCTGCTGAGCTAAAACGCCTGAGCTTAAACCGAGGACGGTAATACCTGATAAAAAACAACCGATTGAAGCTGTACTGCGAGCCATGAAATAAACATCCTACTAATATATGGGCTGGAAAAGGCGCACACCATACAGTTAATGAGAATGATTTTCAATTGCAAGTATAACTTAGTAATGTAAACATCTGATTAATTAGCCAAATTAGCGGGTTTACTGGTAGTCAATTCTTTGGAATAAGAGTCATCGCACTCACTAGGTAGGTATTTTACCCGCTGACAATTTCCGCTCGTAGATGGTCAATTTACTTGCTATATTGCGCGCCATATATAGGTTTTATGCTGTGCTTATTTCGGATTTAACGAATATGACGAAGGCGTAAATTAAATGGGAATCTGGTGTGATACCAGAACTGTACCCGCAACTGTAAACAAGCTATGTGTCGATGTTAATCGCCCGAGTGCTTGTAAGTCAGATACCAGCCTTAATCACCCTTTAACTATTTTCACGCGGGAATACGTGAGTAACAGATTGTCCTTTTAGTATGTGATACTGAGCGCACTGTGTATTCCCCCTTAGATCGTATTTTGATCACGTTAACATCACAGGTGCCATGCCAAATTCAGCTAACCTACAGGCAAAACAGCTTTCCTACCAGATAGCGCACAAAAGTATTTTGTCTGACATTAATCTCTCTCTTGAGCGCGGCAAAGTGCTGGGTGTGCTCGGCCCGAATGGTGCCGGTAAAACCAGCTTACTTAAAATGTTATCCGGCCAAACTGCCAGTAAGGAACAAGTTGACTGGCGCGGTAAACCGCTTGAAGAATACAGCCCACTAGAACGGGCTCGGCAAATTGCTGTGGTCAATCAATTAAATGAAAGTGTATTTGCTTTGAGCTTGCAGCAAATTGTGCGGATGGGTTGGCTTCCCCATAAAACACTGTTGTCTCGGGAAACCGAGCAGGATCACCAACATCTCGCGGCATCGATCGCTAAGGTTGGCCTTAGCGAGAAGACTCATCAAACGTTTAGCTCACTATCAGGAGGCGAGCAACAGCGCGGTCTGATTGCCCGGGCATTAGTGCAAAAAGCGGCGCTCATTGTGTTGGATGAGCCCGTCAACCATCTCGATATTTATTATCAGCACCAAGTACTTAAGTTACTACGCTCCCTCGCGCACCAGCAACAAATGACCGTGGTGATGAGTTTGCACGATATCAATTTAGCCTCCAGTTACTGCGATCATTTATGTCTGCTAAATGACGGCAAGATGATCGCACAGGGGCCAGTAGAGAGTGTGCTAAAAGCGACAACTTTAGAGCACGTTTTTAAAATTCCTTGTCGAATTCGTCGCGACGAAGTGACCCAAAATCTAAGGGTCGACTTTTACCCTTCCGATGAACAAGAGTACCCTCCGCAGCCTGAGGTCACACAACAGTCAAACGTACATTCAAACGAAGCGAGTAACAAAGTACACAAAAAAGTAAGCAGTAAAAAGGGCAATTCGATATGACAAACCGCTGGTCATTGCTATTTGTGCTAGCGGTACTCTCCCCCGTAGTCGGCATATTTTTTGGCGCTGCAGACTTGCCAGCATCCGAGCTGTATCGCTGCGTGGTTGGCCAGTGCAGCACTGAAGTTAACGCGCTAATATTTTGGGAAATTCGCTTACCCCGAGTACTCGTGGGCTTTTTAGTTGGAGCAGGCCTTGCTGTGGCCGGTGCTACATTGCAAAACATCACCCGGAATGGTTTGGCTGATCCTTACTTATTCGGCGTGGTATCTGGCGCTGGGCTCGGGGCGAGTATCGCCACGCTGTTATTTGACAGCCAAATAGGCGAAACCTTAACCATATTCGGTATGCTGCCGGATGTACCTTTTTCCATCGCTTTGCCTGTAGCCGCTTTTTTAGGCGCAATATTTGCGGTCACATTAGTGCAAGCGCTGGCCGCCACGTCTTTTGGTGGCCGTGGTGAGCACATGCTGTTAGCCGGTGTCGCGGTGTCTTTTATGCTCAGTGCTCTGAGTCATTTTCTACTGTTTTTAGGCGACCCTTTTGCCGCAAACAAAGTTATTTTCTGGCTAATGGGCAGTCTTGCTCGCACTGAAATGTGGTACGCCTGGATCATGCTACCTGTCGTTATGGGCAGCGTGGTACTGCTGTTACTTTTCGGTCGGCGTTTAGATGCCCTGTTACTGGGCGACGAAAATGCCAAAACCTTAGGCATCAACGTCACCGCTCTTCGCCTAATGGCGCTAGGTATTTGCGCTGCGTTAACCGCGTGCATAGTCGCTTACTGTGGCGGCATTGGGTTTGTTGGCCTGCTGATCCCGCATATTGTGCGGCGCTGGGTTGGGGTGACGAGCCGCGCTTTAATTTTAGGCTGCGTGCTTATCGGCGGCAGCTTTATGGTATTAGTCGATATCGTTGCCCGCTCCGCCCTGTCTGATCAAGAAATCCCTATCGGCATAATCACTTCAGCCATCGGCAGCGTGTTTTTCTTACTCGCCATTCGTCAGCGACAGGCATAAAGACAATGCTTAGTGCAAGTAGAGATAATCGGGGAAGCCGAGAAATGAAAGAAAATGGCCCTCGAGCAATGAATATTGAGAACCCAACCAAATCACAATTGGAACAACACTTATGTTAGATCCTGAAGTAACTGCAGCGCCAGCAACTGCAGACTCCGAGAAAAAGCTCTCAGGCTCTATGCAAGAAGCAATAAATCCAGTTCAAAAGACATCAAGGAAGGCACAAAAAATGTCAGAACAACAACATTCATTATCTTCATCTGTATTCGATCAGTCTCACTGGCAAATATTGCCCGTCGATACCAGTAACCTTAACAATATAGAGGAGAAAATTAACAATAAAACCAAGCCGGTAGGGGCCCTCGGGCAGCTTGAAGATCTCGCTCGCCAGCTTGCTCTAATACAACAAAGCCCCTCGCAAACAACTAGCCGAATTGAAACCAGAATCGAAATAAACAAGCCTGTTATGCTGGTCTTTGCCGCCGATCACGGTATTGCAGCCAATGGCATCAGTATTGCCCCATCTGACGTCACCCAGCAAATGGTGCTCAATTTTCTCAATGGCGGTGCGGCAATCAACTGCTTTAGCACCGCGCTAGGCTGGCAGATGAAAGTCATCGATGCCGGTATGCTCAGCCCAGTTAGCGACAATGCCCGCAAATCAGCAAGCAATATGTTGATTGAACAGCCAACAGGCCAAGGTACGGCTGACTTTTCAAAGCAAGCAGCGATGACACAAACCCAAGCAGAGCAAGCGCTAGCGATGGGAGCAAATATTGCTGCACAGCATATTGCCCAAGGTAGCAATGTACTGGCATTTGGCGAAATGGGCATTGGCAATACTAGTAGTGCATCAGCCTTATTATCACTCATTTGCGGTTTGAGCCCACAGCGCACAACGGGCAAAGGCACCGGCATAACGGATGAACAGCTCGGCAAAAAAATTCAGCTCATTGAAGATGCTTTAGAGCGAGTCAACAAAGTCCACGGCACAAAAGCCTTTACCCCTCAAACAGCATTGATGGAAGTAGGTGGTTTTGAAATCGCGCAAATTGTGGGTGCCATACTCGAAACCGCAAAAGCCGGTAAAAGTATCTTAGTGGATGGGTTCATTGTCAGTGTGGCCGCGCTGATTGCCGTGCGCATAGCGCCGCGCGCACGGGATTATATGTTGTTTGCGCACTGCTCAGCAGAACACGCCCACCAGCAAGTGTTGGCTCAATTAGATGCTCGCCCGCTATTGTCGTTAGGTTTGCGCCTTGGCGAAGGCACTGGAGCAGCGCTGGCTTTACCCTTGTTGCGAGCCGCAGCCAGTTTCTACAATGATATGGCTACGTTTGAAAGCGCTGGGGTGACGGTATAAATGACTACTGCGGCGTTAGCGAAATAAAGACGCACATGACTCGATTCTTAAAGTATCAGTTCAATTTAATGCTATTAGCAGTGAGTTTTTTCACCCGCTTACCGGTGCCTGCTGCAATTGATTACAGCCCACGAAAATTACACCAAGCGGGGCGATACTTTCCATTAGTTGGTTGGCTGCTGGCTGCTTTTTTAAACGCATTTTACTGCTTCATGCTACCCCAATTAGGAATAACCCCGACAGTGTGCTTACTGATTATAATAAGCCTGATACTGACAGGAGCGATACATGAAGATGGCTTAGCAGATACCGCCGACGGTTTTTGGGGAGGTCAGACTATAGCGCGCAAGTTAGCCATCATGAAAGACAGCCAAATTGGCACATATGGTACCTGCGCACTGATTTGTGCGCTGTTGACTAAATTCGTACTGCTGAGCTCGCTGGCCGCGGATCAGCACCTACTGCTTGCCTTAGGGATTGCCTACCCTTTGTCTCGCGGGTTGGCTATTTCCCATGTGCAACACCTCCCCTATGCACGGCAAAATAGTGATAACAGTAAAAGTCGTCCGTTCGCACAGCCTATGCAACCTCGAGTGTTACTCTGGCTGTTCGCCTCAAGTGTACCTGCGGTACTGTGGTTACCCCTGTCCAGTGCAATACTCGTCTTAGTCAGTGCATGTGTGCTGCGCTTTGCCCTCAAATATTGGTTTAAAAAACATATTTCTGGCTATACAGGGGACTGCTTAGGCTTTGCTCAACAAGTACAAGAGTTACTCATTTATCTTTTGTTGATTGTGACGTTACCTAAAACAGTGAATGAACAGACCATAGGCTTTCTTTTATGAGCTTACTATTCATAAAAACAGTCTTAAACTCGCCCCTCACACGTAGCATTAAATCACTACAAACATTCTGTTGGAGAGCTTATCAATGCTGCATTTAATTATCGGAGGTGCACGCTCAGGAAAATCCAACTTTGCGTTACAACAAGCCCTCAACTTAAGCCAACAATCTGGCAAAAATGTCACTTTTGTAGCCACCGCTACCGCGACAGACACAGAAATGGCTAAGCGCATTATGCGCCATCAACAAGAGCGTCCAGACCATTGGGCGTTAGCTGAAGTTCCGCTGAATTTAACCGAGTATATCGAGCAGTATTCAGACAAAGGCATTACCACAGATAACGAACACGCAATATTGCTCATCGACTGTTTAACACTTTGGCTAAACAACCAGTTGTACCATCAACCACAGCAAGATTTCAGCATGCTATTTCAAGGCTTTATCCAGGCCCTTCGCACCAGTAAATCGAACGTTATTATGGTGGCAAACGAAGTTGGCTTAGGCATTATCCCCATGGGGGACGTCACTCGAAAATTCGTTGATCAAGCGGGTTGGTTGAATCAAGCAGTGGCAAGTATCGCAGATCAGGTTACCTTTGTTGCCGCAGGGTTACCCATGGCATTAAAACGCCCTCAAGGTGAGTAATAACCAGATGCAAGCTACCCCAACCACATTCAATTTGCTGCGCCATGGTCAAGTTGACGGCCCAGCAGCACTTTATGGCAAGACCGACATACCCCTCAGTGACCAGGGTTTGCACGCTATGCAGGCGCAAATGCAGAAAACGTCAAAAGTGGATGTCGTCATTTCATCGCCTCGCCTACGCTGCCTCCATTTTGCCAAGGCATTCGCCGAATTTTTGTCCGTGCCACTGGTAATTGAAGACGATCTACAGGAGTGTGATTTCGGTTTGTATGACGGAATTCCCTTTGATGATCTAAGCGAGCAATGGTTTGATCTAAATGCGTTTTGGCAAGAGCCCATGCATAACACCTTACCAAACGCCGAATCCTTAAAAAACTTTCATCAACGAGTAATACATTGTTGGCAGCGTTTAACCACTAAGCATCAAGGGCAAAACTGCTTAGTGGTTAGCCATGGCGGCGTGATACGCCAAATTTTAGCTGATGTGTTATCTGCAAATTGGCAACAGGGTGATTGGTACGCCAAGTTGCAAATTGGCTATGCCAGCCTAACGCGTATCTCTATCGCAGAATACGAGCAAGCGGTTCCTGTGGTGAACTTTATCGCCAAACCACCGTTTAATGAGAACCCACTATGACCGTCAAAAGCATGACCGTTAAAAGCCCGCCCCCTAAAAGCATAGCCACTAAAAGCGCGACCGTTATGATCCAAGGCACTACGTCAGATGCGGGTAAAAGCATGCTCGTGGCGGGGTTTTGTCGCTGCTTGAAAAATAGCGATTTTAGGGTGGCTCCTTTTAAGCCACAAAATATGGCCCTCAATAGTGCAGTCACTAAAGACGGCGGTGAAATAGGCCGTGCGCAAGCGGTTCAAGCACAAGCGGCCGGCGTTGAGCCCAGCGTTCACATGAACCCAGTGTTACTTAAACCCAGTTCAGATACAGGCGCACAGGTGATCATTCACGGTAAAGCCGTATCAGACATGCAAGCAAAGAAATACCATGACTACAAAAAAGTCGCTATGCAAGCCGTGCTTAACTCTCACCAGCGCTTAAGCGACGAATATGATGTGATAGTGGTAGAAGGCGCAGGCAGCCCAGCCGAGATAAATTTACGCAAAGGTGATATCGCTAATATGGGCTTTGCCGAAGCCGTTGACTGCCCGGTGATCATAGTAGCGGATATCGATCGCGGCGGCGTATTCGCTCAACTTGTTGGCACATTAGATTTACTATCAGAATCTGAACAAAATCGCGTCGTCGGCTTTGTAATCAATAAATTTCGTGGCGACATAAAACTACTCGAGTCAGGTTTAACCTGGCTAGAAGAGCGCACGAAAAAGCCGGTGTTAGGTGTGCTGCCCTATATTCACAACTTAGAATTGGCTGCTGAAGACGCGATTCAAGCAGAGCAGAATTTGGATGAACAAAATATACGAATTCACATATGTGTCCCAGTATTTAAACGCATCAGTAACCATACTGATTTCGACATGCTGCGGGTACACCCCCAAGTAAAACTGACCTTTGTGGCCCAGCACTCGCCTATTCCCCCCTGTGATTTAATTATTCTGCCTGGCAGCAAAAATGTGCGCGCCGACTTGGCGCTACTTAAAGAGATGCACTGGGACAAAGCACTTCAGCGACACCTGCGCTATGGCGGTAAGGTATTGGGCATTTGTGGTGGTTATCAAATGTTGGGCCAAAGTATTGCAGATCCCAACGGCATTGAAGATACGCCAGGCATCAGTGAAGGCTTAGGTTTTTTGCCTATCACAACGCAATTACAAGCACAAAAACAGCTTACACAAAGTCACGGGGACTTATTAATCCAACAAGGTGGCAGCGCACCTATTCGAGGCTACGAAATTCACATAGGCACTAGCGTGCGAGCTGATAATGCGCGGCCGATGATCTTATTAAACAACGGCGAGTATGAAGGCTGTATCAGTGACGATAACCAAGTCGCGGGTAGTTATTTGCATGGCCTGTTCGATTCCCCACTGGCTTTGCAACAGCTACTATCATGGGCAGGTGCCAATACAAACCTCGCCGAAGACTATGCAGCGCAACAAGAGCATGAAATAGAGCGCTTAGCTCAGGTGTGCCAAGAGCATCTCAACTGGGATGCCATTCACGCCATTATTGAACAACAATTTACCGCGCCGCCTTTTTCTGGCGCGGCGACTCACAGCAAAAAGGGAGCATAAACTCATGTCAGACACCCCATCAAACAACAAAAAAGACGAAGACAAAGACGACAATAGTCGCCATAAGGCACGTATGCAGCAGCAAAAAGCCAAAGTGGATGAGCGTATCGCCAACGCGCAAGTCGAAAAAGGCGTATTGATTGTCATCACAGGTAACGGTAAAGGTAAATCAACCTCTGGTTTTGGTACAGTCGCCCGAGCAGTCGGTCATGGCTTAAAAGCTTGCGTCGTACAATATGTAAAAGGCACTTGGCCTTGCGGAGAGCGTGATTTATTAGAAAAACTAGGCGTGGAGTTTCACGTTATGGGCACAGGCTTCACTTGGGAAACCCAAGACAAAGAAACCGACAAAGCCGCAGCACAAAAGGCGTGGGAATTTAGCAAAACATGTTTGCAAGACCCAAGCATCAATTTACTGCTACTCGATGAAATTACCTACATGTTGACCTACAAATACATCGATTTGGATGACGTATTAGTCGCTCTGGAAAATCGCCCTGTCAATCAGCATGTGGTGATCACGGGGCGTGCCTGTCACCGAGCGGTGATTGAACTAGCCGACACCGTCAGCGAAGTACGCCCTATCAAACATGCATTTGAGGCGGGTATTAAGGCGCAAAAAGGAATTGATTGGTAATGACGGCGACCAAGCAAAATAAGCTCGTTTGGCTGTTAATGTGGGTTGTCGCGCTAGCGCTCAATACACCAAGCGTTTATGCCCAAAATGAAACAGCTAAAAGTAAAAGTGCCGATGCTAATGTCGCTGTTGATGATGCGCTTGGCAGTGAGGTAAATAATGCGCCCAGCAACCCAGGCAATAGTGGTCAACCGAAAATATCTGAAATTGATGCGATCTTTGATGAAATAACACAACTTAGCAAAGATAAACGGCAAAAACTGCGTATTATCGCGTTGGCACCACATATCGTCGAATCGCTTTTTGAAGTAGGTGCGGGCCAGCAAGTTATCGCCACAACAGCCCATGCAGATTACCCAGAAGCAGCCAAAGATATTCTAAAAATTGGTAACTACGCTCGCCTACAAATTGAAAAGATCGTGCAACTGCAGCCTGACGTGGTGATTGCATGGAAAACCGGTAACCCAGGAGACGATTTAGCACGGCTAAAGCAGTACAAAATTAAGGTTATATATTCTAATCCTACGACCTTGTCACAGGTCGGGGACGAACTCCTCATGCTAGGTCAGCTCACGGGACGCGAAGACGTTGCCGAACCAGCCGCTTCTCAATATAGGGAGCAGCTTGACATGCTGAAAGCGCGCTATGCAAAAAAGGCCCCTATGCGCACCTTTTATGAGCTTTGGTCTAGGCCATTGCGCACAGTGGCAAACAATGCATGGCCGCAACAACAATTAGCCCTTTGTGGTGCCAAAAACCCTTTTGCCAACGCCAGCGATGACTATCCATCTGTCGGCTTAGAGCAGGTGCTAGTAACATTGCCGCAAGTCATTATTCAACCGACGCAGCATGCCTCCGACACACCTGACGCTTTGAATTGGGCCCAGTGGCAGCACATTCCAGCGGCCAAGAACGGTTTTATCTTTCACCCCAATGCTGACAAAGTACACCGCATGACCAGCCGCATGCTGGATGAAGTGGCCCTGATGTGCGAACAAATCGATAAGGCCCGCCAGTTTTACCAAACTGATACGCCTTTACCCCATTAACCGAGTTTGCAAACGTGATCTCTACTACCGCTAGTTGCCCTGATACGGTCCATTTTTACCTTTGCCGTCATGGGCAGAGTGAATTTAATGCCAAGGGGTTATTACAAGGGCACTTAGAAAGCCCGTTAACCGAAAAGGGAATTGCACAAGCACAAGCCTTGGCGTTGAAAGCCAAGCATTGGAAAATCAACCATATCGTCAGTTCGCATCTTGGCCGCGCCCAACAAACCGCTCAGATTTGCGCCGAGTTTCTCAATAAGGAAGTACACCACAGGCAACTAACCAAGCCCCAGTGCACTACGGATTTAGCCGAACGACATTTAGGTGCTTGGCAAGGCAAAGCTGTTGCCCTGCTGGCTGAATTTCACCAGTTCAATACTCATTGTTACCAACAAACGCATATCACTCCACCTGACAGCCATGACCTTAATAACAGCCTCAAGCAGAGTGAAAGCACAGATACCGTGCGTCAGAGAATGCAAAAAGCGCTTATCTCTATCGCATATTCCAAAGCACTAAACAGCAAGCCGTCGCAAGTGCAGCACAATGTACTCGTTATCAGTCATGGCGACGCTCTCGCCTGTTTGATGAGCATGTTCACCCAACCTACCCCACTAAAAAACACCCAAGGCATGCTGCTTAGCTATCAAAATGACACACTGGAATGGGGCGGCCTCCTTGACTGAGATAAGCACTGGGGTGGTGAGCATGTTGTCTTTTTCAAGCTTGACCGTTATAGGCGCGCAAATGTTGTTCGCCTTGCTGCTTGATAAAGTATTAGGTGAGCCTAAACGCTTTCATCCCCTTGTAGGGTTTGGGTATTTTGTAAATTGCTTAGAGGCTAAAGTGAATACTCAACGATTCACGGCAAAGCAAGCATCCTTTGCAAAAACACGCATCAAAGGTGCTCTGTGTTGGCTAATACTCGTTCTGCCTATGCCAGTGTTTTTATGGGTTCTCAACTATAGTGCTATGCAATATACCCTGAACAACGACGCGTTATTGCTGACGGTTTTGATGTGTTTACTAAATGCGTTTGTGCTGTACTTAACCATTGGGATGCAAAGCCTCAAAGAGCACGCAATGCAGATTTACCATCCGTTAGCACAAGGCGACATCACCAAAGCCCGCCATTTCACCAGCTATATGGTCAGCCGAGATACAGCCCAGCTAACGCCAAACGACATGAGCCGCGCCGCGGTAGAATCGGTTTTAGAAAATGGCCACGACGGCGTGATAGCCAGCTTGTTTTATTTCGCCATTGGCGGTGCGCCACTGGCGGTATTACATCGTTTTGCTAATACCCTTGATGCTATGTGGGGCTATAAAGCACCGCGCTTTTTACATTTTGGTTGGTGGGCCGCCCGAGCGGATGACCACTTAGGTTGGTTAAGCGCTTATTGCACATCGCTACTCTATGTATTGGCCGCTCCAGCACCTATTCGTTTCACACATTTAGCACGCGCATGGCAGCAAGCTAAACGCTACAAAAGCAAAAATGGTGGTCGCTGTATGGCAACCGGAGCAGGTGCGCTTGGTTTCACCATTGGGGGAGTATCACACTACCAAGGCAACACAGTTCATAGCCCGATATTAGGCAATGGCGAGCTCGCTACCCTAGCCGATATACCACGAAGTATTAACCTTGTTCAGCGCAGTGCCTGGTTATTCTCATGCCTCGTTCTACTATGTGGGCTAAGTGTCGAAATCATTTTCTAAAGGAGTTATTTTTATGGATAAAAATATTAAAGAACAGGCACTCGTGCACGGCGGGCAATTAAGCACCATCGCCCAGCGTTATCAAATAGAGGAAAAAGACTGGCTTGATTTATCCACCGGTATTGCGCCTATCGCCTACCCGGTTGGCATAATTCCCACAGCCTGTTGGCAGCGTTTACCTCAAAATAATGAAGGGTTATTGCACGCCGCACGTGGCTACTATCAAACCCACAATTTACTGCCAACGCCCGGTAGTCAAAGCATCATTCAAATGCTACCGCAACTTTGCCGCGCCAGAGGGTTCGCTAGCAGCAAGGTCTGGTTGCCAAAAGTAGGTTACCAAGAACATCGCAAAGCTTGGCAAAAGGCGGGCTACCAAACTGTTGATTACACCGATATCAATGAACTTGATCAGATAAAGCACAAGGATATTGTATTACTGATCAACCCAAATAATCCCACGGGAGCGTTATATTCAAAAGAACATGTATGCCAGTTGCTCAAAGAAACCCACAGCAAACAAGGCTTATTGATCATCGACGAAGCCTTTATGGATGCCACTGGGCAACAATCCATGGCCCAGGAACTCGGCCGACGTAACCGTGCTATGTCAAACCCTGCGCTTTCAACAGAAACTAGCGGCGAGCATAGCAGCCTAAATCACAGTTCGAACAACAGCTCAAATAACGGTCCAAACAATACGGATAAAAGCGAAGCATTGATTATCCTGCGCTCCGTAGGCAAGTTTTTTGGTTTAGCCGGTGTTCGCTTAGGGTTTGTGCTGGCGAGTAAGTCTTGGCTCAGTGCTATGTCTTCCTCTTTAGGGCCATGGGCGGTTAGCGGGCCGGCGCAATTTGTCGGTGAACGGGCATTAACTGACTATCGCTGGCAAGAAGAACAACGCATTGTACTTACGCGGTTAAGCAGTGCGTTAGAAACCATATTAACTCAAGCTTTCGCTCAACCAGTGCATGGTACCAGCCTGTTTAAAACCGTGCGTACGCCCCAAGCCCCAGCTGTTTTTGAAGCCTTATGCCAACAAGGTATTTACGTACGCCTCTGTGATGAAAAAGACGCCTTACGTTTCGGTATTCCTGACGAGCAAGGGTTAAAAAGATTAGAAAACGCACTGAACTCCTCGCCTGTGCGGCAATACTTGTGAAATGACTTATTACTTGGTGAACCAATCAGCAAGATGATCAAGCAATGCTCTGATACGTGCAGGCAGATGCCGGTTTGAGGCGAATACAGCGTTCAATATAAATTCATTGGCTTCAAAATCTTCAAACAATAATTGCAAGCTGCCGTCTTTTAAATAGGGCTCGGTGACGTACATCGGGCCCATGCCGATGCCCAATCCTTGGGATGCCATTTGTGCCACTGCCCTAGGAGAGTTCGAGGCAAATACACCATGCACATTGACACTAAACGCCTCACCTTTCTCCTTAAACTTCCAATTTTCAGGGTCAACCTGAGACTTTTGCAATAAGCATTTGTGGGTCGCGAGCGCATTGGGGTGACCAGGATTACCATGGGTAGCTAAATAATCAGGTGATGCAAACACCACATGGCGCATATTAAGCAGTTTTTTAGCAATCAAGGTGGAATCCTGCAGTTCGCCAAAGCGAATAGCCACATCAACGCCTTCTTGAATGATTGCCACCCTTAAGTCTGACAAACTTAACTCTACACTGATGTTGGGGTGTTTTTCTAAAAAGGGTGCCAACGCGTCTACCAATTTGGTGCTACCAAAAGCAGTGGGGGCAGTAATGCGTATCACTCCTGACAGGGCAGACTGGCGATGCTGAATCACATCTTCGAGCTCTTCAAATTGTTCCAGCAAGGGCACGCAACGGGCAAAATACGCTTGCCCAGTTTCGGTTAAAGTGACGCTACGCGTGGTGCGGTGAAACAGCAAGGCACCGTGTTTTTCCTCCAACTGGCCAATATACTTGCTCGCCAGCTTAGTGCTTATGCCGAGTTGCTTAGCGCCACCTGTAAAGGATTTTTGCTTCGCCACCGCGATAAGCGTACGCATGCCGTCAATGGTGTCCATCGCAGAATTCCCCCTATTTATTTGCCTGCTTGAGTATTTGCTTGCTCTGTTTCCCTTGCACGCAAGCTTTGGTGCTCTTGGCTGTTTGCACAGTGCACATCGATTGCAAACTCTAAAGGTTTAGCGAGCAACTAGCACAACAATAACTGACACATTAGCCAATGTTTTTATTCTGAATATTTTGTACATAGTCATTCCATAAATCAACATATTGTTCATAGAACTAAGCGCGCCTATTATTTATTCAACGCAGATGACCGGCTAAACACATGGTCATCACTTAAAAGATGCTCAGGCACATACAAAATAATGTTAACCCAACGACTATGCGAGGACTAAACATGTCAAACACCATTACAATTCACTCATTCCCTCTTTCTGGCCACGCTCAACGTGCAGAATTATTCGCGAACATCGCCAGCATTGATCACAATGTGATCAACGTCGATTTAGCTGGTGGCGAGCATAAAGAAGCGCCCTTTTTAGCACTTAACCCAGCAGGTCAAGTGCCAGTGTTAGAGGATGGCGATGTGGTCATCAGTGATTCAAATGCTATTTTGGTTTATCTCGCACGTAAGTACGCACCAAAGTATTTACCTACTGATCCTGTACTTGAAGCACAAGTGCAACAGTTTTTGTCATTGGCCGCAGGCGAAATTGCTTTTGGCCCTTGTAACGCCCGCTTAATTACCGTGTTTAATGCACCACTGGATGCTGACTTTGCCATTGCCACAGCACACAAGGTTTTAGCCAAACTAAACGCGCATTTAGAAGGTCGCGAATTCTTGGTTGGTGATAGCCCAAGCATTGCTGATATCGCTATATATACCTACACAGCCCATGCGCCAGAGGGCAACGTGTCCCTTGATGCTTACCCAAATGTGCGCCGCTTTTTAGCCAACGTAGAAGGACTTGAAGGTTTCACGCCTATGGCAACAACCAAAGCAGGCCTTCTGGCCTAGCGCTATAACTTTTTAACCTTATTAAATAATTTTATTAGCCCCCACCCCGACTGCACTGGAGTCACCTATGCTTAATCACGACGATACATCCCCGTTTCATCCGGGTGAGCGTCAGTTTCAATCCAGTGCAGGTCGCCTTGAGCAAATGGATGCTATCGGGCGCAGGGCTATTCGTGAACTCATGCCGGAGCAGCACCGGCAGTTTTTCAGCCAGTTACCGTTTATGATCGTCGGCAGCACAGACCCCCACGGGCAGCTATGGGCATCGATTTTGCCGGGTTCCCCCGGCTTCGTGCAGTCCCCTACTTCCACTTCGCTTACGATAAATACTCATATTTTACCGGGAGATCCTTTAGCCTCAGCCATTAAGAAAAATGCGCGTTTAGGCTTGCTCGGATTAGAAATGCCAACTCGGCGCAGAAATCGCGTTAACGCTAAAGTCACCGACACCGCAAATAATCAGTTTGCGCTGCAGGTTGAGCAGTCTTTTGGCAATTGTCCGCAGTATATTCAAACTCGCGACCTTCATTTTATCCGTTCGCCAGAACTACCATTTCAAGCACCGGCAGCTGAAACGTTCTTCGAATTAGGCGATAGCCTAAAGGCCTTTATCCGCCAAGCTGATACGTTTTTTGTGGCAAGTTCAGCTGGGCAATCCCCTAGACTAGTCTACAACCCTAATCATGACGGCCAAGACAACGCTGCAGATAACAGCCTAGATAAAAGCTTGGGAGTTGATGTGTCCCATCGCGGTGGAATGCCTGGCTTTATCAAAGTGCAAGGTAACACCTTGACCATTCCAGATTATGCTGGAAATAACTTTTTCAATACGCTGGGTAACTTCCTGTTAAACCCTAAAGCTGGTTTACTGTTTGTTGATTTTACCAGTGGCGATGTTTTTATGTTAACCGGCACGGTTACATTGCTGGCGAGTGACTCACCTTTAATAGAAGGGTTTCAAGGTGCACAGCGCGGCTGGCAATTTACCCTAACCCAAGGCGTGACATTAAAAGCGGCACTCCCATTTCGCGCCAGCTTCGATAGCTACTCTCCCAATTCTCAAGCCACCGGTACTTGGTCACAGACAGAAGCGGTGTTAAAAGCACAAGCTAAACGTAACCAGTGGCGCGCATTTACCGTCAGTAAAATCGAAGACGAGAGCAGTACAATCCGCTCATTTTATTTACAGCCAAAAGATGATTCTCCTGTACTGCCATTTTCCCCTGGGCAACATTTAACCCTGCGTATTAAACAGCAAAACTCTGACAGTTGGCTTGTGCGCAATTACACTGTATCCAGTGCCCCAACGCAAAGTGGTTATCGTATTTCAGTGAAACGTGAAGAGTATGGCCTGGTATCAAGTACCTTGCATTCTCAACTATCGATTGGCAGTGAAATACAAATAAAAGCGCCAAGCGGCCATTTCTTTATCGATAACACACAACAGCGCCCAGCCATTTTAATAGGTGCAGGTGTGGGCATAACGCCAATGGTGGCCATGGCAAATGATGCACTTAATGAAGGGATACGCACTCGCTATATTCGCCCGATGGCACTTATTCAAGCGGCCAAAAATAGGCAGCAACGTGCTTTCTATGCAGAACTGAGCAACATTGCAAAGCACAGCGCTGGGCGTATTCAGTATCATTCTGTACTAAGTGATATTCACTACGCTCAGACAGAGAGTTCTGTGGCGTCGAACGATTACACTTCCCAAGGGCGAATTAGCCAAAGCTTGGTAATGAACATACTCAATGCAACGGCCACAGAGCATAGCGACGATTTCCCATCGCTGTTCGACAAAGACTTTTATCTGTGTGGCCCCCAAGGTTTTATGCAAAGTATGTATGACATACTGATTGGCATCGGGGTAAAAGATGAAGACATTCATGCCGAAGCGTTTGGGCCATCATCTCTAGTTCGTCAATCAACAGATACCAGCAACTTCGCTGAGCTAGAGGCTGAATCTTCTGTGATAAAGTTTGCCCACTCAGGTATTGAACAAAGTTGGTACAAAGGTGACAAGCCCTTACTCGACGTGGCCGAAAGCAAAGGACTTACGCCACCATACAGTTGCCGCAACGGCCAATGTGGCTCATGTGCGGTTAAACTAAAAAGTGGTGCTGTAACGTATCGCACCAAGCCAAGTGCGCATATTGACGCGTCAGAAGTATTGTTATGCTGCGCGGTACCAGCGAAAGATAGTCAAACAATCACGTTAGCCTTGTAAGCGAATTGAAAACGTTAATTTACCCAAAGAGGATTTAAAAATGAGTACACGCCCACCACTGCCCCCGTTTACCCGCGAAAGCGCCATCGAAAAAGTGCGCCTAGCAGAAGATGGCTGGAACAGCCGTAATCATGAAAAGGTATCACTTGCTTATACAGTGGATACCAACTGGCGTAATCGCAGCACTTTCGTGAATAACCGCGAAGAAGCCGCTGCATTTTTAAAAGGAAAATGGGAAAAAGAACTGGAATATAGGCTGATAAAAGAGTTATGGGCCTTCACTGAAAATCGTATTGCCGTGCGTTACGCCTACGAATGGCACGACGACAGCGGCAACTGGTTTCGCTCCTACGGCAACGAAAACTGGGAATTCGATGAAAACGGCTTAATGCAAAACCGCTTCGCTTGCATCAACGACTTACCCATCAAAGAATCAGAGCGCAAATTTCATTGGCCTCAAGGCCGCCGCCCTGATGATCATCCAGGTTTGTCAGAGCTTGGGCTATAACTAAAAAGTAAACATAGCTAGCCCTAATCTACAGTTTAGCGGTACTCGAGTACTCATCATTTCGCGTACTGCTTCCTTTACAGTGTAAATTACTGCTTACAAATATCAGTTTTGTGAGCTGCTAAATGGGTCGTTACTGCCCTTTTGCGTTTTAGCCATTTTAGGCTCGTTTTCATTTCCTCATATAAAACACAATAATAACAACATGTTAACAATAAAAGATTTTCTACCCGCCATACAATTCCAACCTTATGGAGGTCCTATTTATCTAATTCCCGCTCGTTTTTGACTTTTTTTATGGGACAGAATAGCCTAGCAGAAATAGTAACATTTGTTACCAAATTAACATGAGGACGTGAAATGACTGATCTGTTTGAAAATCCTATGGGACTTGATGGTTTCGAGTTCGTCGAATTTACTGCGCCGGAAAAAGGTATATTAGAACCTGCGTTTTTAGCTATGGGATTCACATTAGTCGCTAAGCATAAGTCTAAAAGTGTCGAACTTTGGAGGCAAGGTGACATCAACTTGATCACCAATTACGAAAAGAACAGCCACGCCTATCATTATGCAAAAGAGCATGGACCGTCAGCATGCGGCCTGGCATTTCGCGTTAAAAATGCTCAGCTTGCTTATTCAGAAGCGCTTAGAAAAGGGGCTCAAGCGGTAGACATTCCTACTGCCCCCATGGAATTACGATTACCTGCAATAAAAGGGATTGGCGGCGCCACTCTCTATTTAATCGACCGCTACGCAGAAGGTCAGTCGATATACGACATCGATTTTAATTGGCTTGAAGGCGTTGACAGAAATCCAGAAGGCTGCGGCTTTCATACGCTTGACCATCTTACCCACAATGTTTATCGCGGCAGAATGGACCATTGGGCACGGTACTATGAAAACTTATTTAACTTTCGTGAAATCCGCTATTTCGACATCAAAGGCGAATACACAGGTTTATTGTCAAAAGCGATGACTGCGCCGGATGGTAAAATCCGGATTCCATTAAATGAAGAAGCAGCGGGAGGAGGAGGCCAAATTGAAGAGTTCTTAATGCAATATAATGGCGAAGGCATTCAGCATATCGCATTCTCATGTGATGACTTATATAGCTGCTGGGACCGCCTGAAAAAATCAGGGGTCAAATTCATGACCGCTCCGCCAGAAACCTACTACGATATGCTAGCTGAACGCTTACCCGGCCATGGTGAGCCTGTCGATGAATTACAATCGAGAGGAATCCTGTTAGATGGCACAACACAAGGAGGCCAACCTAGACTTTTATTGCAGATATTTTCAGAAACAACATTGGGCCCGGTCTTTTTCGAATTCATTCAACGAAAACAAGATGACGGATTCGGTGAAGGCAACTTTAAAGCCCTGTTCGAATCCATTGAGCGTGACCAACTCGATCGCGGTGCGTTAGCAAGTCGCTAATGACATTTCATGAAATTGCTCTGTTGTATGACAGAGCAAATCCAATGATTTACTAAGAGGAAGGCAAACATATGGTAAAGGTAGCAGGCGTTCATCATGTCGCTTATCGCTGTATAGACGCAAAGAAAACCGCCCAATGGTATAAAGATATATTGGGCATGAACTTGGTGTTATCTATTGCTGAAAACGAAGTTCCTTCGACGAAGGAGCCCGATCCGTACATGCATATTTTTCTAAATGCTGGTAATGAAAATGTCTTAGCCTTCTTTGAAATCCCTAACTCGCCAGACATGGGCAGAGACGAAAACACCCCGATTTGGGTGCAACATCTCGCCTTAAAGGTAGCCAATGTTGATGAGTTACTCGCAGCCAAAGAGCATATTGAAAGCCAAGGTGTCGAGGTGTTGGGACCAATAGACCATACGATTTTCAAATCGATTTACTTCTTCGACCCTAATGGTCATCGTATGGAACTTGCGGCGAATACAGGTACGCCTGAACAATACAAAATGCTGAACAGTGTGGCCCAAGCGATGGTCGATGAATGGTCGGAAACCAAAGTTGCCCCTAATCATGCCGCTTGGCTTCACGAAAAGAATTAGTGCTGGTTTAGCCGTTAAACTCAATTCAATGGATACAATACTATGACCTTTTTAAACGAAACCCATGACGTAAAATTGACAAGCTGGGTAAGCTCGGCGAATCAAGGCAGTGACTTTCCTATTCAGAATTTACCCTTTGCCACGTTTCGCAGAAAAAATAGTGACGAACGCATTCGTGGCGGTGTCGCGATTGGAAAATACGTTATTGATATGGCAGCTCTGGCCCAAGCGAGCAATTTTACCGGCCTTGCGCAAAAAGCAGCTAAAGTGGCGGCCAAAACGAGCTTGAACGAATTAATGGACATGGGCAAAGATGCCAATTCCGCTTTACGTTTGGCCTTATCTCGCGCCCTGCGCGCAGACGCCCCCGAACAAGAATGGTTGCGCGACTGCTTAGTTTTACAAAGCGATGTTGAGTATGCGATGCCTTGCACAATCGGTGATTACACAGACTTTTATACCTCAATTTACCATGCCACTGCTGTTGGTTCCCTTTTTCGCCCTGACAACCCTCTGCTACCTAATTACAAATGGGTACCGATCGGCTATCACGGTAGATCTTCCACCATCGACATATCAGGACAACAGTTTCCGCGTCCCGTTGGCCAAATCAAAGCACCTGATGCAGATGCCCCTGAATTAGCCCCCTGTAAACGACTTGATTACGAAGTAGAAATGGGTATTTTCGTTGGCCAAGGCACTGCCTTAGGTGAGCGAATCGATATCGCATGCGCAGAAGATCACATCTTTGGGTTATGCTTATTCAATGACTGGTCAGCGCGTGATATTCAAGCCTGGGAGTATCAACCCTTAGGACCGTTTTTAGCCAAAAACTTTGCATCCACCATATCCCCGTGGATTGTCACTATAGAGGCGTTAGCGCCCTACCGCACTGCTTTTAAGCGCCCTGAAAAAGACCCTCAACCCTTGCCGTATTTAAACAGTAACGAAAACAATGAGCGCGGGGGATTGAACATCCACTTAGAGTGCTTGATTCAAACTGAAAAAATGCGCAACAACGATGAAAAAGCCTACAAGGTAAGTGATAGTAACTTTAAGTACTCTTACTGGACGATTGCCCAGTTAGTTACTCATCACAGCGTAAATGGCTGTACCATGAGAGCGGGCGACTTACTTGGCTCAGGTACTCAATCAGGGCCCGAACACGAGCAAGCCGGCTCTATGCTTGAGCTATCTCGAGGAGGTAAAGAAGCCTTTATGTTGGGCAATGGTGAAAAGCGTACATTTTTAGAAGATGGCGACTGCGTCATCATGCGAGGCTACTGCCAGAAAGACGGGGCTGCTCGCATCGGCTTTGGTGAAGTACAAGGTACTGTACTGCCAGCAAATCTTTAACGTTTCGCAGCAGCACTGTGTTATTAAGGCGATCTTGTTAAAACGAGTACTTGTGCCTTTAAGCAGCGCGAAACAGTAGAAGGCAATTTTATGAACGTAATATTGCCTTTTCATAGCATTTAGCATCACGTTCGGGTAAAAAGATAAATAGTAAATTTGTCATACCATGACGCCTATTGGCCGAAACTTAGTACGCGTCAGACCTAGCAACAAAGCACTTTTGTCTTTTACGAACAGCTAATTTAGCCATAACTTGCAGATGTTTAGCAGTGGAGATGTGGGATATCAGGTGGTAATGTGAAGTCCCTACATGACTAATCTGCAATTTTAAAATGCCCAAAGACGACAATGCACTGTTAGATTTAAATCAGTTTTTTCCCTACCAACTGTCGATATTGGCGCAGCAAGTCACTGAGTTTATCGCCCAAATATATGAAAAGCACGGCTTGACTAGAACGGATTGGCGTGTGCTCGCTGCGGTGGGTTTTCATGGTGAAATATCCGCTCGCGATATATGCAAGTTCACTCGTTTAGAGAAGATGCCTGTCAGCCGCGCTATTGCAAAACTGATACGAGCAGGCTCATTACTACAACGTCCTGGCTCCTTGGACCGGCGCACGAATGTGCTCAACCTCACACCTGAGGGTGAAAAAGTACATCAGAAGATAATTCCGTTGGTAAAAGCGCAAGAAGAACGTTTACTCAAGGGGTTATCAACACAGGAGCGAGAACAATTGAAAGCGCTGACAGTCAAACTTAGTCAGCAGTTAGAAGTGGCTATTGAATAAACGTTTTTTGCTAAATTGGACAGGTATAACTTAATCAAGATAAGGCTCTTTTTACCGTGGTAAATGAATAGAACTAGGCACTGACAAAATAATGCTAACAAAACACCTCATGCGCTATATGACCAAAGCCATTTCAAGCGATGTATTACTCAACTTTAAGCGCTCCGTCGCTGAGGCAAAACGAGTGGTCACCAACAGTGAACATACACTTGAAATTTTTGTCAGCATAACTGATCCCTACAGTTATTTACTCCTTCAAGTATTACCTGAAATCAAAGAACGCTATAGCATTCAAATCAGACTATTCACCGTACACGATAAACAACAAGGGATGTTTCCCGATTTAGAAAAATGGCAGAGCAATAGCTTACTTGATTGCACTAGGCTCGCTGCCTTATACGAGCTAGAGTTTCCGCCATTGGCAACATACCGTCCTAAAGCGGAGTTCGAACTTACGCCGTATTGGGGAGCGATGCTTGAAGCTGAACATAGCGACACAGCAGTTGAAGATATGCAGAAGATTTTCAAGCAATACTGGCAAAACATGCCCTGCACACTCGTCGCTAAAAAGCAAAATGAAAATGTTTCTACGCCACTGACCCTGTTTAAAACAATTGCAGATAATGAAGAGTACCTTGCCGAGCAAGGGCACTATTTACCTGGCATAATTAAATATGCAGGTGAATGGTATTGGGCGATAGACCGGCTTGACCACCTTGAAAAGCGCTTGAACAAATTGCTCCACGTACCCAGCGCAAAGACGATAAAATACAATCGCCAGACGAAAAGCGCTTTTACTTCCCCATTGAAGTTAAAAGCTATTGCGGACCCAGTCATTCTGTATTTTTCAGCTCGCAGTCCCTATTCCTATTTGGGCTTAGAGTTAGCGGTAAAATTATGCCAACAGTATGCTTGCGAACTGGTCGTAAAACCAGTATTACCCATGATGATGCGCGGCATGAACGTACCACAAACCAAGAAGATGTATATTTTTCACGATACTAAACGCGAAGCTAAGAAACAGGGCATTCCTTACGGTTTCGTGGCCGATCCATTGGGCAAAGCCGTTGAAAACTGTTATTCATTATTTGCCATGGCTAAAGCTCAAGGCAAAGAAGTAGCATACCTACTCGAATTTGCTCGTGCCGTGAACAGCCAAGGCATATTGGCTGACAATGAAAAAGGTATGCGCATCATTGCACAACGCAGTGGGCTTGAGTGGGAAGAAGCAAAAAAAGAACTTAGCAACCAGTCGTGGCGTAAAGACGTTGAAGCCAATATGGATGAGCTCAACGCATTGGGTTTATGGGGCGTTCCCTGTTTTCGTTATCAAGACACCGTCACTTGGGGTCAAGACCGCATTTGGGTCATCGAACAAGCAATACAAGCCAATGCGTCATCCAAAATGCGAGCCTAAAAGGATCTTTATCATGACACCCATGTTAATTTCATCTAACTCAGATTAAAAACATTATCATGACACCCATTGTAAAATTCCTCATATTTTACAAAATGAACTAATATCATTAGGAACCTTGTTAATAATGGTGTTCGCATTGTGCCTCAACCTAGAAGAAATCAAATCAGCCTAGTTGATACCCCCTATTACCACTGCATTTCACGATGCGTTCGCCGCTCTTACCTATGTGGTATTGATAAATACACTGGCCAAAGTTACGAGCACCGTCGAGGTTGGGTTGAGGATCGTTTACTATTCTTGTCAACCGTATTTTCCATCAGCATTTGCGCATATGCCGTAATGAGTAATCACACACATATGGTGCTACACGTAGATAAATCAGCAGCGCATGATTGGAAAATTGACGAGGTATTACGCCGCTATCACAAAATACATAAGGGCACCTTACTCACGCAGAAGTACGTCTGTGGTGATAAACTCACTCCGGGTGAGCTGATTACCTTTGACGAAACTGTTGAGTTATATCGAAAGCGTTTGTACGATATCAGTTGGTTTATGCGTAATATCAATGAACATATTGCCAGAGAGGCTAATAAAGAAGACAGTTGCACTGGTCGATTTTGGGAAGGGCGATTTAAATCCCAAGCATTGTTAGATGAAAGCGCACTGTTAGCGTGTATGGCCTATGTTGACTTGAATCCCATTCGAGCTAAAGTTGAAAAATCACCTAAAACGTCAAAATACACCAGTATAAAAAAGCGCCTGCAAGCTCTTAATAATAAGCAACAACAACCAAAAAATCTGATGCCCTTTATAGGCAATCCGAAACAAAATTCCCCTAAAGGCATCACCTATTCACTTGAAAACTATTGCGAGTTAGTACAAACCACCAGCCGAAGTATTATTAATGAGAAAACCGATCATATCGAAAAATATCAAAGCCCGATTTTACAGCAGTTAGGCTTAGATTCAGCACAATGGTTTATTTTGGTGACTGAGTTCGAAAAGCACTTCTTTTGTGCCGCAGGTGCAGAGCTTATGATGAATACTTTCAAACGGCATACCCATCATCAACGTATTAGAGGCATGGGGAAAGCCAAAGAGTTACTTAAGCGAGCATAAAATTCATCATTAAAACCGGTAAAATCATCTCGGATGTAAATTTTCGCAAGAGCTTTACGTCGCATATTCACCCTACCTTTCGCTTCTCCTCATAAGACGCAAAAATCAGATAAATAAAAATGGAGTATTACCTCTGATTTCTTTTAGCATAAAGTCAGCAAAGGTCACGCACTTATTACATAAACGTTGGATTTATTGAAACCACTTTAAGCGAGGGTGTCATCATAACGCCCCTTATTGCTAGGCACTTACGGCAAACTTATCAAGCGGACGTTAACCATTAAGCCAATACAAAAGCCTCGCCTATTTTTAGCCTCGAGCTACTTTCAACAAATCCTATCATCGGTTTGAGGATTACGGCTCTAGGGCTTATTATGGGTGTCACGATATTAGTTTAGGCGTGCAGGGTTTCACGAAGTGATGATGTGATACGGCAACGAGATATCGACAGTGGCGCGGCGACATCAATAGATAGGTTTAAAATTGGCGATTGCTTTCTTAAACGATTTACATTGGGAACGATTTACATTGGGTGTCTTGATATCAGCTTTGAAAATAGTATTCTCACCGAGCCTTACCGTAGGTGTCATGATGTCGTTTTTTAGCAAGCAGACCTTATCCATTAAACCTATGCAAAAACACTCGCCTACTTCGAGTCTGAGCTACTTTCACCAAATATTAAGATGAATGCTCTTACGATAGTGTGTTCACTAAGCCTTATTATGGGTGTCAAGATATCGGTTCCTACGAAGCTTATCATGGGTGTCACGATATCGGTTTTAGTTAGTTAGCATGGAGCAATGCTATACGTGACATGATGCTACACAGTATAAACGGCTGGGTTTGCGGCCTTATTCATTGACTTTGAAGCCCAGTGTTTGTATGGTCTCGCCCGCTATTCTAGGTGCCTGTTGGTTGTGAGCCATTTCAACTGAACAGGGTAAACGGGAAGTATGGTGTCGCTAGACAAACATGGCTGTCTAGGTTAATCCATCGCTGCCCCCGCAACGGTACGCATCCTTTGAGGTGCCAGCCCGACACCGGCCTATGAACTAGTTATTTACGAATGAAGCGGAGGGCTTCATTAGAATGCACCTATCAAATTAACTTGTTGCTTGCTTTGATTTTGACGCCACTTTATTCATTTTAAATGTCGTTTCGCTGCATATAGCTGCAAGATTATTATAATTCACGCATTTTACCCCTCCTTCGATCGTTAACTTTTTTCAGATTGAGGAACACACATGCAACACCGCCCACTGGCTATCGCCATCTCTTTAGCATTATCGGCAAGCCCATCTATCGCCCAAACCTCTGATTTACAATCAGAAAATTCAACAGAAGTTGCTAGCAAAACTGACAGTAACCTCGAACGCATGGTGGTCGTTTCAAGCCGTGTGGCCATGCCTATTCGCGAAATCGCGACTTCTGTATCAGTTTTGACTCGCGATGATATTGAAACTCGTGGTTACGCTAATTTAGCGGATGTACTGCGTACTCAACCCTCGATCACTGTTACAAGCAATGGTAGCGCCGGTTCAACAACCAGCCTGCGAATTCGTGGCGAAGAAGGCTATCGCACCCAAGTTCGTATCGATGGCGTCGAGGTGTCAGACCCAACAGGCACACAAGTCGGCCCTAACTTTGGTCAAATACAAAGTAGCAACATCAACCGCGTTGAAATACTCCGTGGTAGCCAAGGTTTAGTATATGGTGCTGATGCTGGCGGTGTGATCAATATCGAAACCGCTAATGGCGTGGGCGAACCTTCAGGTCAAGTATCAGCCGAATATGGCCGTTACAACGCGACCAACTTAGCCGCTGATGTAGGGGGCTCGAGTGATAAATTTGACTACTATGTAGCTGCTTCCGACTTCTCAACAGATGGCTTTAACTCTCGCGTAACAACGCTTGAAAACCAAGATGACGACGGATACGACAACACTACTTTACACACTCGCTTAGGTTATCAAGTGAATGAACAGGTTAAGCTGAATTTTGTTGCACGAAACACCAATGCAGAAGGTGAATATGATTCGTGTTTTGGTGCATCCGGCTCTACAAATGATTGTGAAAATGAGTTTGACCAAACAGATTTACGCGTCAGCGCTAATTACTCCACAAACACTTCAGAGCATCAATTTTCACTCGCTAAAAGCTTCATCGAGCGCGAGTTTATCACCGAGGGCTTATCTAGCTTTGATACTAAAGGTACCGTTGAACGTGCTGAATATCTTGGCAGTACTGAGTTAAATCAAAATGCCAACTTAGTTTACGGCATCGACTGGAAACAAGAAAAAATCACTAGTGATGATGATAGCCGCACTCAGCGCGGTTACTATCTTGAATACCAGAGTGAAGTCATAAGTAACCTCTTTGTTACTGCTGGAGTTCGTCATGACGACAATGAAGATTTTGGCGAGCATACCAGTTATCGTTTGAGCAGTGCCTATATATGGGCAGTTGGTAATAACGAATTAAAACTTCGCGGTGCTTACGGCACTGGTTTTAGAGCACCGAGTTTAAGTGAAATCGCTTACAACACAGGTCCTTCCTCCATTGCTCCCGCCTCTGAAGTGGATTTAAAAGAAGAGACCACCAAAGGCTATGAGATCGGTCTAACCTACGCTTTGGCCTCGGGTTCGAAGTTTGAAGTCACCTATTTTGATCAAAAGATAGAAGACAGCATTTACTTTGATCTCGCCACTTTTTCGGGTTACTTACAAGATTTAGGCGAAAGCACCTCTGAGGGCATTGAACTCATCGCTGATATTGCAATAACCGATACGATTGGTGTTAGCGCCAACTACACTTACAACGACACCGAAGATACTGCTGGTGATCAGCGTCGTCGCCGCCCGCGTAACTCAGGCAGCATAAGCGTATTTTATGATAACAACACATGGAAATTAGCCGCTAGCCTGCGCTCATCTCATGATTCGGTGGATGGCGTTGAACTAAAAGGCTATGAAGTGGTTGATGTGAGCGCTCGTTACTCGGTTAATAAAAACCTTAGTCTAAGTGCACGTTTAGAAAACGCATTTGATGCCAATTATCAAGACATTGCTACCTATAACACATCGGGCGCAGCAGGTTACATTGGCGCGCAGTATCAGTTTTAATGCCATTGCCCGTTAATATGTAATCACTCAGCGAGAATATAAAAGGGATGCCACGGCATCCCTTTTTTGTTGAGTATTTTATACCATTGCACGTTAATAAATGATCACTCAGCGAAAATACGCCGAACCCAAGAACGCCCACCTATCAAAAACGCAGGCACAAAAAAAGCTAACCATTTCGGGTTAGCTTTCTGATAAATCACTACGCGTTAGCGCATTTTCAACAATCGCTTAGACGCTAAGCCGCAACTTGTTTATGTTTATTGTGTGCTATCACCAACAAAATCAAGCCAATCACCACCACGACTGCCCCAATTGGCTTACCTAAATCAGGTGATAAGTTAAAACCGATGGCCGCAGTCATAATATAAGAAACGGTAACACCAGTGGTGATCACCGCTGGAATACTGGCAATCCAATGGAAGGTGCCTCGGTCAAACAAGTACTTGGTAGCCAGCCATAACACGCTGGTTGAAAGCAACATATTGGAGAACGCGAAATAGCGCCAAATCAGCGTGAAGTCTAACTTTGTCATAAAGTAAGCAATAGTCAAAATAGGCACCGCAAGCAACAGGCGGTTTCGAATGCTTTGGGGAATGTTAAACGCATCAACCACGGTTAAACGTAGCGAGCGAAATGCTGTATCACCAGAAGTAATTGGGAACACCGCCACAGCAACAATCGCCATGATGCCGCCAAATACACCTAAGTAACTATTCGCCACATGATTAACGACCAAACCTGGCCCGCCCGTGTCAAGCATGGCTTTGAGTCCTGCGTATCCTTCAGGGAAGGCCGCTATACCCGCTAATGCCCATACACAAGCCACTATGCCTTCACACACCATGGCGCCGTAGTAAACTGGGCGCACGTACTTTTCGTTGGTTAAACAGCGGGCGATAATGGGTGCTTGAGTAGAGTGAAAACCGCTGATCGCACCACAGGTGATTGTAACGAATAACAAGGGCCAAGTAGGCAAGCCATCGGGGTTAGGCGCTAAAAAGTCGTGGGCATGATCCGCTTCAAAATATGCCCAGAAGTCACCGGTAACTGGCAAGTGCGGTGCATCAATAAGTAAAGCTACGGCAATCATGCTGGTCATTACAATCATCAATAGACCAAAAATCGGGTAAAACTTAGTGATGATTTTATCGATAGGCAGCAAAGTCGCTAAGAAGTAGTAGCCTAAAATCACTAATACCCAAAAGGTATTGTCAGCCAATATCGTACCTTGAAACGAGTCTAGATTACTTAATAAACCCGCTGGGCTCATGATGAATACCACGCCCACAAAAAATAATAGCATGGCGGTAAATATCAACATGAATCCCTTGAAGACCACGTTGTAATAGTGCCCAGCAATCTCAGGTAGACTCTTACCATCTTCTTTGATGCTCATCACACCTGAGAAGTAATCATGCACAGCGCCGCCCAACACATTACCAATTACAATCCACACCAAGGCGACTGGGCCGTACAAGGCACCCAATATCGGCCCGAAGATAGGCCCAACACCGGCGATGTTTAAAAATTGAATTAGAAATGCACGTACCGGATGAATGGGCACATAATCCACGCCTTCGCTAAAGCGAGTTTGCGGTGTGGCAACCGTAGGGTCGATACCTGCTTGTTTTTCAACAAAGGGGCTATAAAACTTATAACCAAGGATCAAGATAGTGATGCAAATAAAAAAGATGATCATAACAGCGCGTATCTCTGTTCAAAGTGATTCGAATTAGAGCGCGCCCAGCGCACCCCGCTTTTCATTCCATGAAGTTGTTTCATTGATTAACAGAACGTTAATTTAAGCGCGGGATAATAACAAAATCCGGTAAAACAAAAAATGATAAACGCGACTATTTCCGTCGTTCATTACAAGAAAATGTAACTAAGTCACATTTATGCCTAACTATTAAGCAAACATATAGACTGGTAAGACCTATATTCCCAGCGCGTGAGTATTTGCGAGGCTTGCAGCGCTGTTTTCCGGGCTTAATTTGCTGTCTTTTTCTCCATCAATTTCTCAGCCAATTCATAATTACCTTGGCTTAACGCAATATCCACTAAGCTATTGCCTGAACCGTCTTTGGCCGTTAAATTTGCTCCCGCTTCGGTTAACGCTGCGATGGTATCCGTGCGATTAAAAAGCGTGGCAAACATAGCAGCGGTTTGACCATTACTATTGGCTTGGTCAATATCGCAATCAGCGCTAATAAGTGCCTTTATCGCTCCAAAATTTCCCTTAAAGATAGCCCCCATTAAGGCGGTGTTTCCTGAGTTGTCTTCTTGGCAAGCATTTACATCAGCGTGAGCTAACAAGTATTCTACCGCATCGGTTTTGCCATAATAGGCCGATAGAATAAGCGCGGTATACCCTTTTGCGTCGGCAACGTTTGGGCTGAGCCCTGCTGCGTAATATGCACTTAGGGTGGGTACATCACCTTGTCTTGCCGCATCAAAATAAACGGTTTGTAAGCGTTTGCTATCAACAGGCTCTGCTTGGCTTGAATACGCCATTGTCAAAAGTAATAACGTTAGTAAGACGTTTAGTGGCCATTGGAAGATACGGTTCATGCCTTATTCCTCTTTATACTTGTTAGAAGATAATGATTAGAAAGATAAGTGGCGTGTTAGCTGTTCTATCCCCTAACACGCCATTATTACTGATTTGACGTAAACCCAGCTTCTAGCTGTGGCATCTTGCTTAAATGCAAATTTACGATTACTTGCAAGCAGCGTTCAGATACAAATAGCTTACAACTCAGCCTTGTATGAAATACGACTGAAATCGTCAGCGACTTTCTTAGCACGCTTTTCAAGTGCTGCTTGATTGTCCATTAATTGCTTAGCGGTCGCTTTCACTTTACTCATAGGCGCACTGGCTAACTTGGCAACCCCTGTTCCGTAATGTTTATCAGCGTTGTACATGTATGCACTGATAATCACGCGGATTTCTTCTTCAGGAACACCCGCTAGGGTGGTGCCTAAGTTTTCAATCAAGTGCTGCTGCTCTACCTTGCTAAATGAACGGAATTTCTCACCCGCTTGGGCAAAGTTACGCTGCTTGTAGAACGGCGCTTGTTGGGTTGTTCCCGACAACGGCGTTTGAGCATATTTGTACTGGTTGTCGTCATCTAGTGCTACCCGGCGACTTGGTTGATAATTCACATCACGTGTGCTGTTAGTGGTACGCAATTTACCGTGTTGCTCGTGGTTATTGATCGCAGCATTTCGCGGTGCGTTAATCGGAATACGGTATGCGTTTACGCCGATTCTGTAACGCTGAGTATCAGCATAAGAGAATAAACGACCTTGTAGCATTCTGTCTTCAGATGGCTCAATACCAGGGATCAAGTTACTTGGTGCAAACGCAGCTTGCTCTGTTTCTTCAAAAAAGTTATCTGGCACACGATTAAGGGTTAACTTACCGATTTTCTTCGCTGGAATAAGCGATTCAGGCCAGATTTTGGTGGTATCTAACGGGTTGAAGTCGAAATCATCAAGCTGCTGTGGCTCCATGGTTTGTAAGTACAGATCCCAAGAAGCGGTTTCGCCCTTTTCACCAATACGGGTGTAAATATCAGTCGTCATAGGCTGAAAGTCTTTACCTTGCATTTCTTGCGCTTCTTGGGCGGTAAAGTTCTTCTGACCTTGCTTGGTTTTCCATGTTAATTTGAAATATTTCACTTGGCCTTTAGCATTCACAAATTTAAACGCATGAACACTTGAACCATCCATATTTAGGTAGCTCTTTGGCGTACCCATGTCTGAAAACAAATGCGTTAGCATGTGTGTGGATTCAGGCACATGGGAGAAAAAGTCAAACAAGCGCGCTGCACTTTGTTTGTTCGTCACAGGTGACGGCTTAAGGCTATGCACCATATCTGGAAATTTGATTGCATCACGAATAAAGAAAATCGGGAAGTTGTTACCCACTAAATCCCAGTTACCTTGTTCGGTGTAAAATTTCACAGCGAAGCCACGTGGGTCACGCAAGGTTTCGGGGGATTGATGACCATGGATAACGGCTGAGAAACGCACGAAAACGTCTGTTTTTTTGTTTTCACTTTGAAACGGCGCTGCAACCGTCATGTCTGACAGGTCAACGTAGTTTTCATAGTAGCCGTGAACGCCAGTACCACGGGCATGCACAACACGCTCAGGTGTGCGCTCTCTGTCAAACGCAGCTAATTTTTCAATTAAATGGCTGTCTTGTAATAACACTGGGCCCCATGGTCCAGCTGTTTGTGAGTTTTGGTTATCGCCCACTGGCGCACCATTTTGGCGAGTCAGCGTTTCGGCGCTGGACATAGTGGCAACGCTAAAAAGCGTAGCAGCAATAAGAAGTGAAGCTTTTATTTTCATTTTAGTTCTCCGAAGAAATCTTAAGTATCCCAAGCGCCTTTGTGTGTTCGGTACTTAATCAACTTTTATGTTTTTTATAATGAGAAAATGACGCTTTAATGAGTGAGCACTTCTCGTTACGTGAGTTAAAAGCGAGCCGCAATCTAATACTGCGAGCTACTTTTAACGGCCTATTTCGGGGCTGGACTGAAGTATGCTTAGAAACGTGAAGTCATTAAAATGATTAAACAAGATTGTGGCAATCTAGAAATACGATGAAAGAAATGAGAGATTACGTGATAGCAAGAATACTAATACAAACCCAGTGAATTTAAGGTGCAGTGAATTTAAGCTGGAGTGGTTTTAAAATGCAGCGTACTCATAATCCAGCGCGTTCTATCCACGCGCGCAAGATGTATATTGCCATAAAAGGTTCATGCTGCTCAGTGTAGTCGCCAGTGTTTTTTCGCTATAGTGCTCCGTCAATATTAATCTATTCAGCACGTTATTCGTTATCTTATAAAAATACGTGTTTTAGCAACCTTTAGTCACCACTTTTGTAGGAAATTTCATGACCCTTTACCGCTGCCTATTTGCCCTGGTTTCACTGACACTCAGTAGCTTCGCCCACGCTCAAGCAGGCAAGCCTTATGTCATCATGGTTGGTATTGATGGTTTGCGCCCGACTAGCGTTACGCAAAATAATATGCCGAATTTATACACCCTTGGGCAGCAAGGCGTCACTGCAAAGAGCATGACGCCAGCGATGCCAACTAAGACCTTTGTAAATTTCTATTCTATCGCCACTGGGCTGCATCCAGAGCACCATGGGATAGTCTCTAACTACCCGTTTGACAGGCAACTTAATCGTAAATTTTCGCGCAATACGGATGCAACAGATCCCTACTGGTGGGACGGAGAACCCATATGGATCACTGCTGAAAGGCAAGGTTTGAAAGCTGCCACGTATTTTTGGGTCGGTTCAGAAGTGGATATAAATGGAGTCAGGCCTTCTTATCGAAAGACCTACAACCAAAACAAGGATTACGCTGAGCGGGTCACTGAAGTGTTGCAATGGATGTCGCTACCCGAAGCGCAGCGCCCTCATCTTGTTACCTTGTATTTTTCCTCAGTGGATAGCGCGGCTCACGATTTCGGCGTCAATTCTAAGGAAGAGCAAAGTGCGATTAAACGCATCGACCAGCGTATTGGGGAGTTGCTCTCTGGGCTGCGTAACCTGCCGGTTCATCAAGACATAAATGTGGTGGTGGTTTCCGATCACGGCATGATTGACTTGAGCCCCGAACGAGTCATTAACCTAAACTCTTTTGTCAATTGGTCAGATTTTGTCATTTCGGATTGGGGGAAAGATACTTCATCAGTATTTTCCCCCTTTTTGAACTTATATGGTGAACTCTCGCACGTAGACAGTGCATACCAAGCACTAACGATGAACCCCATTGCGCATCTACGCGTGATGAAGCGCCCTGCCCTAGCTCAAAAATATCATTTCAATCACCCTCAGCGCGGACCTGATCTTATGCTGTTAGCAGACCCTGGGTGGAGTATTTATGCCAGCCAAGATGAAAGCCAACCAAATGTATCGACACTAACTCACACCGCAACCCATGGTTATGATAATCAAGCACCAGAAATGGCAGCGACCTTTATTGCCAACGGCCCAGCTTTTGCTAAACAAACGACTTCTAATCGTTTCGATAACATCGAAGTGTATAACCTAATTGCTTGTGCTTTGGGCATAAAACCCGCCAAAAACGACGGCGACATATCGAATGTTCGACACATTTTAAGTGCCCAGAAGCAATCATGCTTGGCTGAGCACTGAGTTAGCTTAGGCTAAAAACGCTAACGTCTTACGCAATAAGGGTTTTATTGCGTATAATGGCAACTAACAAACCAATCACCATGTTGGTACATCCCCTACAATTTTGGAGAGACCATGGACAAACAGACCAGTTCGCGAAATACCAGCGCCAAAGCATTACGCCTAAACCTTGACGAGAAAAAGTACGGCACAATCGTCGAAATTGGCGCAGGCCAAGAAGTCGCGAGGCAGTTTTTCTTAGCGGGTGCTGCAGCAGGTACCATCGCTAAAACCATGTCTGCTTATGATATGAAGTTCTCTGATGCCATATACGGCGTACAAGAAGACAGACGTTACGTAAGTAAAGCCCGAGTCAAAGCTATGATGGAACAAGAGTTCGAGCTGGTACTTGATCGTGTCGGTGATACTCGTTCGCGCTCGTCTCGTTATTTTGCCTATGCCGCCACCGTTGCGGCAAAGAGTTTCAATCGTGCCAATGAATGTCATGCATGGTGTGGTATTCGCGTGCAGATGTACCCAGGTGCTGAGCCATCTGATATCACAGTTCATGTTCGCATGCTTGACGATAACGCAGAGGCTCAACAGCAAGCGTTAGGCGTAATCGGCGTAAACCTGATTTATGCTGCCTACTACTATTTTGAAAATCCGAAAAAAATCATCGATTCGTTAACGGATAACATCAAAGCCAATCGTATTGAGATAGACTCGATTGAGTTTAAAGGCCCTTACTTTGAAGATGTTGATAACCGCGCGAAAAACATTCATCTCATCAGAAGCTGGAAGACCCGCGCTATCATGTTCAAACCAGATGGTTCAGTGGCCGTTCCTGCTGAAATGCTCTACAAAAAGAACGTACTGACAATTCGAGGGTCTTTTAGGCCGGTCACCAAGCTGAACGTCGATATGATAGAACAAGGGCAATTGGCTTTCGGGAAACTGCCCGGTGTTGAAAAAGGCAACACGGTAGCAATCGCCGAAATCACGTTGAACGACAGCCGAGGGAATGACGCAAAAGTCCCCTCAAAAGACATTATCGCCAGAGTGCAATTGCTCAATTCTTTGGGTTACAACGTGATGGTTTCAGATTACACCCGTTACTTCTCGCTGCGCGCTTATTTCAGGCAATACACCAAATTACAGATCGGTATTGTGGTCGGTATGATCAACATTAAACAAATTTTCGATGAAGAATCCTACCGGGGTGTTGAAGGCGGCATTTTAGAAGGCTTTGGTAAGTTATTTCCGGATAACACCCGCTTATTTGTTTATCCTGAACTGGATAGTGAAGGTGAATTAAACGACTTTACCTCGGTAAAAGTTCCCGATCACTTGCGCTTTTTGTATCGCCATCTATTGGAGAACGATTTCATTCAGGGCATCGATTGCAGCGATCCCAATTTGTTCAAGATATTCTCTCGGGACGTGCTTAAACAGGTGATGAAAGGTAGAGGTGAGTGGGAAAATGCCCTTCCTGAAGGCGCGGTAGAAGAAATTATGAAGAATAACTTCTTTGGATTTAAAGGTTAGATTTTAATTTCCGCCTAACAAGGAATGACAGGGCTGAGCACATTTCAGCCTTGTCGTTTATTGTTCTAGATCAATTTTGAATTCTGTACGTTATTTATACTTCGCTTGTTACCCCTTACTTTACTGAGTTAACTTGCGAGCACACTTTATGCACCCATCTGTTACGTTAGATCCTGCTTTACTTGATAAGTACCCGCTACGAGGGCCACGATATACGTCTTATCCTACAGCGCCTAACTTCACACCATCATTCAAGCAAGCCGATTTCTTAAAAGCTGCAGCACAAAGTGATAACAACAACCTCTCTTTATATGTACACATCCCGTTTTGTCATTATCTTTGCTACTACTGTGGCTGCAATAAAATTGTTACCCAGTTACAGACCAAAGCAAATGTGTATCTCAATCATCTAATTGAAGAAATAAAACAGCAAGCCGAGCAGTTTGGTGCGAAAGCGGTAACGCACTTACACTTCGGCGGCGGGACACCTAATTTTCTAACGGACGATCAGTTACTTCAATTGATGAACGAGCTGAAAACGCATTTTTACTTCACCACAGACGCCCAAATAAGCATTGAAATCGACCCAAGAGATATGACTGTCGAGCGTATCGATGCCATGGCAGACATGGGATTCAACCGTTTGAGTATCGGTTTACAAGATACGGATCCTAAAGTGCAAAAAGCGATCAATAGAGTGCAGTCGACTGAACTGATCGCTTCGTTGGTGGCGCGTGCTAAAGAGCGTCAGTTTCGTTCGGTCAATTTAGATTTAATCTACGGCTTGCCTCATCAAACCCCTGAAAGTTTTGCCAATACATTAGAAGCCGTACACGCGATGCAAGTGGAGCGGGTTTCATTGTTTAGCTATGCTCACTTACCAGAGCGTTTTGCAGCACAGCGAAAATTATCTGTAGAGACATTACCTAACGCAGAGCAAAAACTCGCCTTAATGCATCTTGCTGTGGACAAACTCACCCAATTTGGATATCAATTTATCGGCATAGATCACTTTGCTTTGCCGAATGATGAGTTAGCACTCGCGCAACAAGACAACAGTTTAATGCGTAACTTTCAAGGTTATACCACGGGGCAAAATACAGACCTGTTAGGGTTAGGGGTGTCTGCTATCAGTGCCGTGGGCGATAGCTACAGCCAGAATCAAAAAGGACTTGCTGATTATTATTATGCAATCGAACACCAGAAGTCCGCCCTTGAGAAAGGATTAACACTCAGCAAAGACGATCGCATTCGTCGCCGAGTAATTAGCGATATCATGTGTAACTCCATGGTTGATAAGACCGCAATTTCTGTGTGCTTTAACATAGATTTTGACGAGTACTTTGCTAGTGAATTACGTGGATTAACTATGTTTATTAAAGATGGTTTAATGCTGGATTTACCTCACGCGCTGTATATTCAGCCCAAAGCCCAACTCTTGTTACGCAGCATTTGCATGGCATTTGATGCCTATTTGGGGCTCGATACTCAGCAGACATTTTCAGCGACGATATAGTAAAATACTACGCTATGTGATCAATTACGATCTGTGTTATACCTAGAGTGTATTTTGAGTTAAATCAAAGGAATAGACTCGATGGTCAACAGAAATTTCCCTATTCATGGAAGTCTGAACATATGCGTAGAATCAGGGCTAATGATCATTCGTGCTCGTGGCCCAGCTAACACCGAGATGGTGTTGCAGTACCAGCGTGAAGTAAATCAATATAGAGAGCAATTGAGTCACAAACCTTGGGCCAGCTTAACTGTACTCAGTGGAGAGCCTTTATTACCACCTGAAGCAGCAGGGATGATGGTTGAGTCAATTAAACAAGCGGAGCATATGAACCTTGTAGCCACCGCGATTGTATTCGATGATGTGCAATACAAATCCATGTCTGAACAGTTCTGGGAAGGAATTTATCAACGCACGACCTTGAAACATGCTTTTTTTGATGATGAGTCATCCGCTAAAAAATGGCTCAGAGATGAATTGCACTCAGCCCAAGCAGAGTAAAATCTGGCTCGACGCTAGCCTTAAAACCAATGCCTTTAAATTCACTCTCTTTACTATGATGTTTTGCACGCCCCGGCCCTAATGGTATCGAAATACTGTGTCGCTCGAACTTGAAAGAGTGCGGGTTGGTATAAAGCGCCTAACACTTATTTGCAAAGCTAGGCGCTGAGCCATTAACGAAGTCTTGAGCTATTAACTAAGCCCTAAACCGAAATAAAAATGCTAAATAGGTGAGCCTGGTGGCAAAGGCTTAGGTTCGAAATGTGTTGGCCACTCTCCTGTTTGCCAAAACTGATTAAGCTGCTCCGCTAACACTCGGTTTTGCCCACGCTTTTTCAGACTGCCTAACCACTTGGTTAGATCGCGCAATTGCAATTCAACCGCGCCTGCCACTTCCGGTGCTAATTCAGGCTCTGCTAGCACTTTTACCAAGCCATCAAGCACCACGTAGTTGATCCGCTGTGCAAGTTGCTTATCGCTTTGTTGTTTTAAGCTGCGTGTTAACAGTGTTGATATGACACTGTTAACGCTTGGGGCATCTTTATCTGCACTGTGTTGCTGAGCCAAACGATTCAGACGCTGGGGTTGCAGCAACAAGGTTAAACTGTAATTTGCCGCTGATTCCCCTGCTGAAACAGGATCGAACGTTAACCCAGTACGACCTTTAAAGCTTTCCCGATCGCGGGACTCGCCATAGGCTTTAGGCGGGATCAAATTAACGATATGCTGGGGTACGGTTAAATATGCAGGTTGTAAAGTATCAAGTAGTGCATTTACTGCGTCTTGTTGCGCTTTACTGGCTACAACTTTAGCGCCCTTTGGCTGAGTATAGTCACCTTTACTTTCATACTCATATTCCACACCGCCAATCAGTTTTGCTACCGCATCCAACTGATAACGATGAAGCAAATATATAGGTACAAAACGCTCTTCCAATGAAGATAACGTATCGCCAGAAGGAATGCTGCTAATACCGAACTGTTGTATTGCAACGCTGCGAACATCGCTAATACGCTTTAATTCAGTGACGGCATCTTCGCCGTTATCCCATAAACTGCCAGACGGGTTAGCCGCGTGCAGAGGCCGTGCATCCGGATCGGATTGATATCGCATGCCACTCGCGCGCGCTTGTGTCACCAGTTCGCTCAAGCCTACCGCTTCATCTTGAGTACTGGAATACGTTTGGTAGCCATAGGCAATTACGTAGTCATCCCATTTACCCATGCCTGTGGCATAGGCACCTTCTAAACTGATTTTGCCGTTTTTCAGACTAATGTACGGGTGCGGATAATCCATCACTGACTCACGGCCATATTCACTGGCAGCGAAGTTATGCGAAATACCTAAGGTGTGGCCCACCTCATGGGCAGACAATTGACGAATACGCGCTAGCGCCATCTCTTGTTGCGCTTGCGTATCAGTAGCGCCTTTAGTGTTACCAAATGGGCTGGTCAAGCCAAGGGCGATTAAATAATCTTGACGAACACGCAGTGAACCAAGCGTTACGTGGCCTTTAATGATTTCACCTGTGCGAGGGTCAACCACAGAGCTGCCGTAAGACCAGCCGCGAGTGGCTCTGTGTACCCACTGGATCACGTTATAGCGCACATCCATTGGGTCAGCACCTTTTGGTAACACCTTTACTTGAAACGCATCTTTGTAGCCAATTTTACTAAAGGCTTTATTCCACCAACGCGCGCCATCAAGCAAAGCGCCTAAAACTGGCTCAGGAATACCTGGGTCGAGGTAGTACACAATAGGCTCAAGCGCTTCACTAGTTTTAGCCTTGGGGTTTTTCTTACTTAGGCGATGGCGAGGGACAAACTTCGTCGTCATGCTTTGATCAAGTGGTGCAGAGTAGTCCTGATAACCCAAGGCCCAATAGCCAGAAAACGGTACAAACTTGCGCGGTTGATATTTATTGTCAGGCAAGCGAATAAGCGAGTGGTGTAAATGCACCGAAATACTCTTAGGCGCCGGCGTCACCTGTTTAACGTATTCCCCCGGTTGACTACCAGCAAACGTCACCATGGATTCAAGCTCAGTATTATCAACAAAGGCTTTGCTGCGCGCCAAATACACGCCGCTTCGGGAGGCATCGGGGCTATAACTGCCCTGCTTAGTCGCGCTTAATCGGTCGCTAATTTGGTGAATATCAGACAGTAGAAAATCCGTGTAATCCACCAGCACAATATTTTCGTTTGAAGCCACAACTGGCAACCCTACTAGCACCTGTCTCTTATACACATCTCCGAGCCCACG
>OJFV01000109.1_pt1 | contig 43927 bp, 34 predicted proteins | sample 1594391 | NCBI WGS metagenome assembly OJFV01 (sample SAMN05416856, study PRJEB24817) | seawater metagenome | isolation source: Sea water | place: Canada:Atlantic | collected 2013-11
ATCTACACTATCCTCTTCGTCGGCAGCGTCAGATGTGTATAAGAGACAGGTGTATCGTCATGGGAAAGGTAGATGTTTGTGACAGAAATCGAGTGTTAGAAATCGAGTGTTAGAAAGAAACAAGTTAGTGAAATCAGTTGAGAGGCATCAGTAAAGAGACATTGGCTAAGTTTCATATCGTCGCTTAGTCAAAGGCGATTAATCCTCAGGTGCTGAGTACTCGGATTAACAGCTTTGACTCGCCGCTCAAAAACACACGACCACCTTTTTTTGGCAAGATTTAAGGGCTGCACTTAACAAAGCTTCCACTGCAAAGTCACTTGAGCTGGCGCTATTCGTTGGGACATGCCGGGAGCTATCCCTGCGATAGTAACCCCTACACAGTGGGGTAAGCTATACGCTTACGGTGTTCAACCTTTAAGACACGGTTGCTCAGAACTTATATAGATAAGCGAACATCACTCTATTTTCAGTGGAGCTGTCCACTAACGGGCTGTCTTTAATTTCATCACCAAGACTGATAATACTGGCATCGATGAAAATCGAACTTTGTCTGTTAAACAAGTATGCCGTGCGTAGGCCCAGTTCAATGTTTATCGTTGAATCGCCACTATACGCTTGTCGCTCTGAGGACGCTTCATTAGCACGCACGCCGTACTGGTAATCCACGTAACTTTCATCTAGCCAGGTGGCAACAATTCTCGGTGATAACATGACTTGCTGGCCGAGCATCCATCTTTTATCCAGCCCCAAGCTAAAGGTGCTACCGTCTCGATCACCTGAAATGTCACCTGTCCATTTGGCGCTAACATTAACAACTGGGGTTTGCCACTGGGCTCTGGCACCGATAACAAAACCACCATCACGTTCGTCCATGCCCTGCAAGACTGGCGTATCTTTAATATCGTCATCATCATATCCGCTAAAGTCATACCCAACTGATAAGGTAAAAGCGATGCGTTGCGCATTATTTATTTGCAGGCTAGGTAGCTTTACGTCGAGGTTCGGGCCAAACCAACGGATATAGCGATTTTCATAGCTGATAAATGGAAAAACATTGGTGTTTCTGTCGATGTCTTTTATGCCCAATTGTTGGCTTATCGCGCCGATCCCTATCCCCCATTCAGACGCAGAGGATTCTGATTGTAGACCAGTGCGCTCGCTTAGGGGAGTTTGCGCAGAAACAGGCGCGCACAATCCCAAAGCAAGAGCGCACACAAAAACGCAGCGCAAGCTTTGCTTAGATAAGCTAGAAACAGGTAAAAATGCCAATGACATTGATGATTCTCCAGTAGATTTTAACATTCGTTGTACGCTTAACAGCCAACGCTATGCGCATAGGTAAACTGACTATGCATGTGTTCGAATGATGACAACACTGCCGCTGTGCATTAAAAAGCGCTTAGAGTGATAATCAGCTTTTTGTCCTTCACCTTTAGTGACTCTAACGTCGCTTTGGCTAGTTTCTGTTTTAAATCGGCGTCATCCAGCACATAAATGGGCCGAGATTCTAAGATGGTACCGACCACAGATTGCAGTAATTTTCTAATGTCGTTTTGCTGCTTGTCTGACACTTTGTTTAGGTTTAGCTCCACCAATTTGGCGTTGGTAAAATACAGTGCGCCTTGCTCCTGATTATACGCCAGACTACCGGTAATATATGAGCTGCCTGAGCCGCTATACGTGCCCAAGGCACTGGCTTTAATATTCGCCCCAAGACCAATTTCATTGGTCTCCTCAAGCAAGTTCAGGCGCGGCTCTGATAAGGTCATAGTGACGAAAAACTTAGTTCTGGTCATCGGCATAATAGAGCTGACCATCTCTTGCAGCTCAGCCTCGGTAAACTCATGTGTATAAGCCTGCGCTTGAGTGCAGCTCACACTAAGAAACAGGACTAAACTAATAATAAACTTCAAATTTCACCTCGTGTTGACGCTTGTTATTTAGCGTTGCTCTTGAGTTAGGACTTTAGGGATAGACGTATGGGGTACTTCTTATCCCGAACAATAACCCAGTTTTACATCATTCGATGACGTTAGGAACAACAATCACTATCGCGGTTCTAATTTAGCGCAGAAAATTCTGATAAAGGTGTCATTTTTGGAGAAACATTTGGTAATGTGAATGAATTGATAACGTAATTCAGCAAGCGACTTTAGAAGAGGAGATTGAGCATGAAAAAGGAAACTATCTGTATCCACGAAGGGTACGAAACCGATCCCACCACAAAAGCCTGTGCGGTACCCATTTATCAAACCGTTGCCTATGAGTTTGATAATGCCCAACACGGCGCAGACTTATTCGATTTGGCCGTACCAGGCAATATCTATACGCGCATTATGAACCCCACATGGGACGTGCTTGAGAAACGCGTTGCTGCGCTCGAAGGTGGCGTTGCAGCGCTGGTCGTTTCAGCAGGCAGTGCTGCCATTAACTACGCTATTTTAACCATCGCCGAAGCAGGAGACAACATAGTTGCCACGCCGCAGCTTTACGGTGGTACATATACGTTATTCGCTCATTTACTACCCAAGCAAGGCATTGAAGTACGCTTTGCTGAATCTGATAAAGCCGAAGATTTAGCTAAATTAATGGACGACAAAACCAAAGCAGTATTTTGCGAAACCATAGGTAACCCAGCGGGCAATATTGTCGATATCGAACCTATTGCCAAGATGGCACATGAGCACGGCGTTCCCTTGATGGTGGATAACACCGTCGCCACCCCAGCTTTGCTTAACCCCATTGAATATGGCGCTGATATTGTGTTGCATTCTTTGACGAAATATATGGGCGGCCACGGCAATTCGCTGGGCGGGATCATTGTTGACTCAGGTAAATTTCCATGGGCTGAGCACAAAGAGCGCTTTCCTATGCTTAATGAGCCTGAGCCTGCATATCATGGCGTAGTGTATACCCGCGAATTTGGTGCTGCGGCATTTGTGGCGCGCGCGCGTACTGTGCCTCTTCGCAATACAGGCGCGGCTCTATCTCCGATGAATGCATTTATGTTAATGCAAGGTATGGAAACACTGCCCCTTCGTATGGAGCGACACTGCGACAACGCAATGGCAGTTGCCGAGTACTTAAAAGCACACCCAAAAGTAGAATGGGTTAGTTATGCAGGCCTTGAAGGTGATAAGTATTATCCGATGGCACAAAAGTATTTTAACGGCCGTCCTTCATCGTTAATGACCTTTGGTATTAAAGGCGGCTTCGAAGCTGGCGTTAAATTTTATGATGCCCTTAAATTAATTAAGCGTTTAGTGAATATCGGCGACACGAAAACACTGGCTTGTCACCCTGCCTCAACCACTCATCGTCAATTAAATGAAGGTGAGCTGAAAAGCGCCGGCGTGAGCCCAGAAATGCTGCGTCTGTGTATCGGCATCGAGCATATTGATGATATTCAAGCAGACTTAAAGCAGGCGTTCGACGCGGTTTAACGTCAACTATTTAAGCACTAGCCCATTGTTTTTAATCATAAAACAGTGGGCTTTTTGTATTTAGGCTTTTGTTTTCAAGTAGATGTCATTATGATCCTGCTTCTAATTTGAGTCCCTAGAAAGCACACTCATTATCCAAGGAATAGGAACAACATGACATATTTACAACTTGCCTACTTTCACCTCGCCACTGTGGTACCGGCTTTTTTAATCGGCACATACTTATTGGCCAATCGCAAGGGGACACCAACGCATCGCCTGTTGGGTAAAATATATATGAGCCTGATGCTCATTACTGCCATTATCACGCTTTTTATGGCCGCCGTGGTGGGCCCCGTGCTGATTGGCCACTTTGGATACGTACACCTGTTTAGCCTGCTAGTACTTTACGCCGTACCCAGTGCCTATTTCGCTGTGCGAAAAGGGAATATTGCGAAGCATAAACGCAGTATGATACTGCTTTATGTGGGTGCAATTTTGATTGCCGGGGGATTTACCTTTACCCCCGGCAGAATGATGTATGACTGGTTTCTAGCTTAGTATTTTAGCCAACATATTAGGCTGACCAATTCCATTAACACAGCAATTTCCACTGGCTCAGTTATCCCAAAGAGCCATCGAGCTAACAAAATCAAATGTGGCCTTTGGCTAATGCAGTGACAGCGCCTGCTGCATTTTCACTTCGCCAGTGTCGTCTTTTACAATCATGGTGACGCGCACTCCCTTTTCCTCAAATTGGATGTCCAATACGCCGTAGTTTGCTTTTGAAAAGCTGTTACCCACGCGGTGTTTATTCGGACTAACTTGTTTCCACTCTTCAGTTAAGCCTGACGAGGTCATCTCCCATAACGATGCGCCATTTTTTCGCTTAACTTGGCTCAGTTCGCTCCAGTGAGTATCCCCACTGACAATGACCAAGTTGGTAATGTTAAGTGAGTCGATTACATCGAGTAAGCGCTGGCGCTCTTGGGGGAAGTTAGCCCAGGACTCCCAGCCACTAAATTCGGGTAAAAGCTGCAAGCTTGAAGCTAAAATGCGTACATCAGCTGGCTTTTGTAATTCCTTCTCTAGCCATGCCCATTGTTTATCACCGAGCATTTTTTGGCTAGGTTCAGTATGCGGCACATACGGGCCTTGATTGTTTGGTTTCTTTTTCAGCGCATATTCCAAACGAGTCACGTGCTTTAAATCGTCTCGATTCCAGCGTAAATCCGGCAGGATGATTTGAACACGATGGGGTGATTCACCATAAAAATAACTGGTGTAAATACCATCATCTCTGCGGCGCCTAATACTGTCTTTTGGCTCATTGAAGTAATCGAGCATAATCTGACGAGAGGCTTCTTTTTGCGGATATGCCTTACCAGCATCATTCTCACCAAAATCATGATCATCCCATATACCAATGGTTGGTGTGCTCGCCAGCATTTTTTGCATGCCGGGAGTTGACCACTGTTTGTGGTATTTCTGCTCAAGCTCACCCATATCTTCGGTATCACCGTAAATATTGTCACCGAGGAGCATAAATAGGTCAGCATGTTCTTGTAGCATGGGTTGCCAAATTGGCTGAGCTTTGTCTTGATGCAAGCATGAGCCAACGACCACTTTAAACCTCTGGCGACTAGGGTCCATTTGCGTTGACATTTGTTGCTCAGCTGCCGTACTTAGGCTGACTAGGGCGAGCGTAGCAATAAGTGACATGAGAGGTATCATCTGAATTCGGCTTTTCATATATGTATCATCAATTTTTAATCGTTTCATTGTGAGCTTGCTTTGGTTTCAAAATAGGTAAGGCTTTACCAATTGGTTTGCCGTTGGTCTTGGCATATTCATCAGGGTTCTGGCCTAACAATATTAACGTCGTCGCCGCGATTTGATTTAGCCCGTAGGTTTCATTGTTGCTCACCTCCCCCGCTGGCTGGATATCAGGCCCCAAAGCGGCCATCCACACTTGATTCGAACCTTCTATACCATTTTTATGCTTGGCTAAATCGCTCAAATACCCCCGAGTTGCTTTCGGGCTCGCATGGTGCTGCCACGTTTCGATGCTATTCCCACGACCGTGATCAACGGTGATCAGCAAATTGGTGTTACCTCTGTAATTAGGCATGGCTTGCAACGTATCCCATAATCGTTCAATAAACCCATCGCTTTGATGTGCCGAGCGCAAATACGCAGGGTAATCTCCATCGTGGGCGAAGTCGTCTGTTTCACCCAGAGCAATGTAAATCACCTTAGGCTGTTTGGCCTGAATATACTCTTGGGCAAAGCCCACAGTGAATGCATCAAGGCGCACATTATGCCAAGGACTGGGAATGTCTTTTTGTAGCGCATTCAACCATTTCGCTTTGGCTGTTAACCCGCTCCAGTCGGCTGGCATAAAACCGGCATTTATTGGCAGTTTGCTGCGTTCTTGGTTAATAATGGCTGGAAATACATCCCAACTGCCAAATGCAGCCACATTGTTTTGGTAGTTTTTTTGCTGATTAAGCCACTCTAGAATAGTGACATTTGGGTTCGCTACAGGTTTATTTGAATCAACCCGCTCATCCGCTTTGCCGGTCAGTATTTCATTGTAACCTGGGTACGAAAACCACCACGTGTTACTCACCTCCATAGCCGATTGATTATCCCTATTACCTATCATCACACCTTGCTTTGCCATAACTCGCCATAAAAAAGGCATCAACTTGTGTCGTTTCTCCTCTACTGTTTTTGCATCTAAATCATGGAGAATAGACTTCTGGTGCTTTTCGAATTCAGGCTCGGCTAACACGTTAGCATCATAACCGCGAAAAACTTCTTGCCAACGCAAACCGTCAATGCTGATGATAAGCAGATTATCAGCAGCCCGAACAGGTGCGCTAATCGTTAACATAAACAAAGCCTGGCTTAAAAATGCTATTTTCATGACGGACTTAGCAGGTGTAATGGATAACATAGGGGCTCCTTAAAGCAGTGCTAAAGCACTGTATACTCGTTGTTTGTTTCTGCGAGTTCATTTCAAAATACAAAAAGGCGAGCCGAAGCTCGCCATTTTCTATTGGTTATACCAATACAACCTACTTGTGCACTTAGAAACGCGCTTGTGCGTTAAATGCTGCGGTGCGCGGTGCGCCGATCCAAGCTGATTGACCAGCAATACCGCCCAAGTAACTTTCGTCAAACATGTTGTTCACAGTAAAACGTAAATCAATTGAGTCGATACCTTGAACAGGTGCATCAAGGCTCACACCAGCATAAAAGTCAGTGACTAAATACGCTTCTGCTACTTGGGTATTGGCGGCATCTATGAAACGGTCATCAACCCATTTAGTTGACGAGCCAATGAAGTAATTTCCCCGTGTCCAGTCAAGTGATACAACCGCCATGTTTTCAGGCGAGCCAAACACAGTGTTACCTTCAGGGAAGTCGATTGAACCATCTGTGTACTCTGAATCGTTGAAAGTATATGAACTATAAACTGACAATTCATCGGTCACGTTGAATGACAATGACGCTTCAAAACCTGAAGACTCGATGCCCCCAACGTTAACGTAGCTACCGTTAGTACCTATTAAGTAATCGATACCATCTGGCGAATCAGGGGCGATAAAGGTTAAGCGGTTATCAAACTTGATGCTGTAGTAGGTTAAGCTCGCGTTGATATTTTGCGATACGTAACGTAACCCCACATCCACATTTTCAGCGGTTTCAGGTTCAACTTGAGTCAAGGTAGAAGCATCGCGCTCAAGTACTGTGTCTTTAATCGCGGCAAAATTCTCAGCGTAACCGGCGAAGACTTCTAAGCCATCAATCGGCGTTTGCGCCACAATACCACCAGAAAATAGCGTGTCTGAGTCAGAATTTAACTCAGCTTTGTTAGCGGCATCAAAATTATCTTGGCGCTCAAGATCAACGAAGAAACGCTTCATGCCTAAGCGAATACTGGCCCAGCCCATGTCTAACTCATCTTCAGCATAAACCATTAAGGTTTCTACTGGGAATTCACGTTCGTACTGTACCCAGTATGGCGTGTGGTCAAATTCAAAGCCAGAGCGCGAATCTAGAATTTTGTGCCAATCACGTGATTCTTTACGATTGTAATCTTCGTACCAAATACCACCACGCAAGGTGTTATCCATACCATTTATTTGCGTATACCATGCAAAGTCTGCGTCAAAACCGAGACGCTCTTTCTCGTAATGGGTGTGGCGGTATGAACCAACAGGAATTGCACCTTGCGCATAACAACCTGGGTCATACTCTGGGCCTGCACCGCCATACGGCGCCGTGATTGTACTTTCACACCCGGCAATCGGGCTAACGGCTAAACCGCTGGCGTTAACAAACAAAAGCTCGCGGATCGCATTACCACCGTAAACGGTATTCCCCGATGTAAGCTCTGAATGCGCCACGCCGTCACCGTCTGCTTTTACATCAACAATGTACTGGGGAGCCCAATCACCTCGGCCTTCGTTGTCGTGATAATAAACATTGCCTGATACTTCAAAGTTATCAGCTTTGTAATCAGCACTTAAATAGGCAAACATGTTTTCACGTAAGCTTGACCATGCTTGACGAAAAACCTGATCCACATAAGGGATACCCACCCACTCGCCTGACAAACCATCTGACTCTGGGTTTTGTTCAAACTGGGTTAAACTAACGCGCTGGTAGTTATCTTCATGCACGTCATCCCAAGAGAAATACCCTTTGATATCGACGTCGCTCACCACTGTCATAAACTTAGCCGCTAAATGATCGCGTTTGTTTTCAGCAGTCTGGGTTACCCAGTCAGTGTTTTCACTGGTAGACGCACTAAACCATGCATAGGTATCAGGTGCGATTTCACCTGTTTCGTAGCGCACGAAGTACTTCTGAGCATCAAAACTACCACCAGAAATACTCACCACCATGGACTCTTCCATGCCTGGGTCGATGGTAGTAAAGTTAAGAGTACCGCCTAAGGCCTCGTTTGAACGCGATGCAATGTCACCAGTACCTTGAGATACCTCAACACGGCCTAAATTTTCAGTGTCGATGTAGCGGTTAGCCTTCGCACCGCCGCCATAATTTGAGTTACCGTTGGCAATGCCATCAATAGTGATACCGATTTGCTGCTCATCTAGGCTTAATTGAAAGCCACGAATAGACACAGTTGTTGACCAATCATCAGAGCCAAACGTATCCCCTTCATTGATCAATACGCCAGGTAAATTATCGATAACAGCCAGTGCACTGGTTAATGAACTTTGCTGTTTCGCCATCTCATCAGACGTTTGGTTGTTTGCGTAAGAAACGCTTTTACCCACCACTGTGATTTCTTCAATTGCGGCATCGTCTGGCGCCTCTTGAGCAACGGCTGAACTGATTAAAGATTGGCTACCTATGGCCATAGCAACGCAAAGTGCTAAGTGTGTTTTAGCGGTCGTTTTCATGTGTGTGTATTCTCTTAGGATTATAAAGACCGCAACAATGTGACCGCTTCTCGTTACAATTTGAGTGCAAAAATATGACGATATTGTGACGGGGCAACCCACTGAATTACTTAATTTTACTCAGAACATGCAGTGTAAATTTGGCTGTGAAGCGCCGGCGACAAGTCGTACATAAGATTGGTTATTGGTCAAATTGGAGGGTATTTTTGCCTAAGCAGGCGAGCCTATAGCATGATTAAACTTGAAAACAAGAATGATTATCAATAACATCTATTGAATCAGCCATTACTTTGTATACTGCTATGTCCTGCCCACGTATTTTAATCATTGAAGATGACACCACCTTGAGTAGCCAAGTTGCACGGTTGCTTGAAGAAAAGGGATTTAGCATCCAGCAATGTCTTGACGGACAAAAGGGGTTGCTTTGTGCCCTGCAAGAGAGCTTCGACCTGATTTTGTTGGACGTACTGCTACCTTCCCTCAATGGCTTCTCTGTGTTAAATCAAATAAGACGCGTTAAGCAGACTCCCATCATGATGATCACCGCCTGCGGTGCAGAACAAGAGCGGATTGAGGGCTACCGTAAAGGTGCCGATGATTACTTACCCAAGCCATTTAATTTTACCGAAATGATGCTGCGCATTGAAGCCTTGCTGCGCCGAAGCCAACAAAGAATAGAGCCTGTTACAAAAACCTCTGAACTGAAAGTCGATAAACTTCTCCTTAATCGGGCAAAACAGCAGGTTTTCTTTGCAGATTGCGAGGTTGAACTGACACCGATCCAATTTCGATTACTGTGGGTGCTAATCGAAAACAGAAATGAAATCATGAGCAAGGCATTTCTCTATCACAGTGTGTTAGATAGGCCCTTTAGTCGTTACGACAGGAGTTTAGACATGCACTTAAGCCGAGTGCGTAAAAAGTTGGTTGAAGCAGGCATGTCGCCTGAACGCTTACTAACGATGCACGGTAAGGGTTATCGATTTACATGAAGAACACCCTTTTTTGGCGTCTTTGCGCATTTATCGCTTTGGGCACAGTGTTACTTTTTTGGGCATTGAGCTGGCTAACAAATCACACTGAAACGAGCATGAGTTACATCGCACCTGAGCATCAACAACAGCTGCTTAAATATGGTAAACAGGCTGAAGATATTTTACACCGCGAAGGTGAAGCAGCCCTTGCAAGTTGGCTACAAGCGCTGCAGCAAAAAGAGCATACCTGGGCTGCGGTAGTGCGAACAAATATAACTCCTTTTGCAGGTTCAACCATAGAAAACCAGTACCTAGAACGATTTCAAATGGGGAGAAGCGTTGAGTGGAAAATCCACCTGTATTTTGAAGATAACCCCACCATGGAAATCCCCTTTTCAGATGCGACGAGCCATTTTTTGATCCGTCTCCCACAGCGCATGCGCCCTGGGGAATTTCTGATGTACGCAAAAGTTATTTTACAAATAGCTTTACCATTAATACTGCTGAGTATTTTAAGCTTTGTGCTTTATCAACATGTCATGTCGCCGCTACGAAAATTAGAAAATGCTACTAAGGCATTTAGTGAAGGCAAATTAGATGTGAGAGTTGCGCCGTATTTGCCTGAAAGAAACGACGAGTTAGCGCGCCTAGCGGCCACGTTCGATCATATGGCTGAGCGAATAAGTAAGCTTATTTATAATCAAAGGCAGCTGCTCGCTGACTTATCCCATGAATTGCGCACGCCGCTAACTCGAATTGATATGGCTGTAGATTTTGTAGAGCAAAACATAAACCCCAAACAAGCCCTAGAACGCTTAAGATATGAAGCCGCCACTATGTGCAATTTGGTTGAAGACACACTCACATTAGCTTGGCTTAATAATGAATCGCCTCGGCTCAATACCGACGACTTCGACTTGGTCGAGTTACTCGATGTTATTTGCGAAGATGCTCGCTTTGAGTATCCAGATCGCCTATTAACAACAGTCTTACCGGCAAATGCTGGAATAACCCAAAGTAGCCAAACGGCCTTAGGCCAAGCGCTAGAAAACATAATACGCAATGCTTTGCGCTACACGCCAAAAGGCAGCGAGGTAAAGGTGTCGTTAACCGAGCGGGGTAGCGGCTATATCTTGGTCGTTAGAGATCAAGGCCCAGGTGTACCCCAAAGCATGTTGTCAGATATATTTAAACCCTTTTTCCGGGTAGACAAAGCGAGAGCAGCTGATACCTCTTTGGATAGAACCGCCAGTCCTAGTGGCTTTGGCCTAGGGCTGGCGTTAGCCCACAGGCAAATTGCAGCGGTAGGCGGTAGCATAAAAGCCTTAAACTATTACAGTAAAAAGGACGGTAACGACCAGAGCTCGCCACAGGGTTTAGAAATAAACGTTGAGCTTCCTCGCTCATGCCCTTCTAACGGGTCATTTTGATCTATGTGGGTGTATTTCTTTGTCGAGGGACAATAATCAATCGCCGCCAAGCCAATAAAACACCTGTGTAAACTAAAATGCAGGCCACCAAAGACACCAAGCCAGCAATAGTTTGCCCAATCACCCCGAAGTATTCTCCTGTGTGTAAAAATCGAGCTGTGCCCCACGCTTGCCCCCCGCGGGACCAATCTGATTTTCGCAGCACCTTGCTGATGTCGCCGCTGCGGGTATCAAAGTACAACGAATACGCCAGCTCTTGCCTGTGGCCAATGCTTTTGTCGATATAAAAGCGTGCTTCGTTTTCATCCTCTTTGACCTCTAACCACATGGAATACCAATCAGCGTAATTATTGCTATTCGCATGATCTATAGCAGATTGAAATAGCGACTCGTAAGGTACAATATCTGCTTGCAAATCTGCGGGTGCTTGGTGTGTTTCCCTTTGCGGCACACTCTCACCAAACGCACCATAGAGCGCTTCATTTGCCCATGTGAAATGAAAAAGGGTGGCTGTTAGCGCAATAATAAACAATGGCAGTAAGCACCAAATGCCAAAGACTAGGTGCCATTGTCGATGACGATGCTGGGGGTTTTGATAGCGCTTAGGTAACCGAAACGCGTGTTTAAGTGCGGTGCGGTTGAAGCGTTTTGGTAGCCATAAGTACAGACCGCTTAGCAGCAGAAATAAAAAGACTAGGTTTGCATAAGCGGTGATGTTTTTGCCGATGGCCCGTGAATCGCCCGCAAGCAATAAATAGCGATGCAAATTAGTCACTTGATGGAAAAACACAGCCGCCGCGCCCTCACCCTGTCGCCTAACCTCCCCGGAATACGGGTGAAGCAAATAATTATTTTTTCCCGACCAGGCAGGTATAGCGGCACCCTCTTTGTTCACCCAGCGTATAAATATATGGTGCTCATTGGGATGGAGTTGGTGCAGGATATCAACAACCTCATCGGTGCTAATACGCCTAGCTGATGCATTAGGCTCTACGGCATATTGCATTTCGCTGAGTTCAATAATTTGCCGCTCGTAGGTCAATAACACACCAGTAAATGACATACAAAAGACAAACAGACCTGTCACCAGCCCCGTCACTAGATGAGCCCAAAAGACCCACCTCTTTATTATCTTGACGTTCATCGCCATAAATTACTTAAGGCTAAAAGTCGTACGACACAGACAAACGAATATCACGTCCTGCTTCATACGGGCCAATAACCGTGGCAAACACCTCGCTATAGTCGCCAACGCTTGAGTGATCGATATACAACTTATCAAATAAATTGCTGACCGCTAGATTGAGCATCAGATTATTCGTGACATACCATTTACCGTAAATATCCACAGTGGTGTAACTCGGTTTGTTGAGTCGATATAATGTGTCCGTCCAACCTAGGTCGACGGCTTGATGCAGGGTGTCAATATCAATGGAATCAACTTTAGCCACACTCACTCCAACGCTCATATCTGGGTTGATGTCGTAATCTGCACCGGCGACCCAAGTATTTCCTCGGCTGTTCCCTAAACCGACAAATTCATAGCCGTTAATATCAATTGATGAGTAACTGACATTATATAAGTCGTCTCGTGGCTTTAATTCAGTATCAGCACTGGAGAATCCAAGGAATAAATCGATTCCATTTAAATGATATGCCACATCAAACTCAACACCACTTGTATCGAGTGTGCCGATATTATTGAACACGGCATTTCCTTCGTACCCTTCAAAAATAACGTCATCCATAGACGAGCGATAAACACTAAGCTTAGCGTTCAGATTATTAGTATTGTATTCAACAGACGCTTCGATATTTTCTACGGTTTCAGACACTAGATCCTCTGCCACAACGGGTATATCTGAGCCATCATACAAATAACCGTCAATGGTAAACCCATCACCAATTTGCTTACCTCTAGCTGCCTGTGCAAAGCCTAATCCGAGTGTCCAATTTTGGCTGAGTTCATATGCTAGACCTACATTAAAACTAAGCTCTGAGTCATCAATTGACGCCGCGACGTCCGTTACCGGTTCGCCATAATATTCATCTACCAAGATGTTTTGCTGAAAGTCATAGTCATCATAGCGAACACCATAACTGAGGAGTAGTTCAGGGGTTAAGTCACTGTAACCTTGCACATAAATACCGAGCACGCTCCCTTCTTCCGCGTTTTCAACAGCACCTTGAGTAGGCCCACTAGTCACTTCATCGTTACGATAGTCAACACCGTAAACGAATTTATGCAGCCCTGTTTCACTGGTATTGCGCAGATCAAAGCCATAGGTATCGATTTCAGCTAGCCAATCAAAGCGACCACCGCGAAAAGAAGAGTCGGTTTGATAGGCTGTTGCTTCAATATTAACTAAGGCACTATGAGTAAAGCGATAGTTCGCCACATAGGTATCACGTTCGGCCTCACTTGTGTAAAGCGCATCACCTTCTTGTACCGCCCAATTCGGGCGTGCTGAGAACTCACCTTCTTCGTCACGTTGCTCAACACTGAATGACAGGAATTGATTTTCTGAGATATCACCACTGATCTTTAAAAATGCCATGTCTTGGTCGGCTGCGGTGCCGTATATTTCATCGCCATTCCCATCTTCCATGTTGTCTCGGTCGATCGTGCTGTAATAGCCAAGCACACCCCAAGAATCGCTTAGTTTGCCGTAAAGGCTACCGCTGTAGCGAGTCCCATCGTTTGAAAAATAGTTTGCTTTTAGGCGACCGCCGAACCGCTCATCGGGTTTGAGCATGTCTTGTGCATCTTTTGTTTTAAAGCGAATTGAGCCGCCAATCGCCCCAGGGCCACTTGTTGCTTCGCCTGCCCCGGCTTGCACATCAATTTGTTGTAAAAGGTCTGGGTCAATTGTCACACGACCAATATGATGAAATAACGTAGACGTCTGTTGTGCCCCGTCTACCGTGACATTCAAAAACGCATCTTCTAAGCCGCGAACATAGATTTTTTGTGCGACCCCCACTGAGCCACCCACACTGACAGAAGGTGAATAACGAAAGATATCCGCGAGATCACTCGCTTGATATTGCTCTATATCTTCAGCGGTAATGCTAAGATTAGTGGCGGCCCCTACAACTGATATTTTCTCAACAGCCGACGTACTTTCAGTTTCGGTTGTGTCTGCATATGCTTGTGCACTCGTTAATGCACTCGCACTGGTTAATGAGCATAATGCACCGATAAATACTCGTTTTTTCAAGAAAAGCTCCCTATTGATTGTTGTTATTTCAAATAAGAAGCATTCTCATTAAGTTTATTGCAAAAACCTAGCACTTTTACATTTGTTACATTTGAGGCGCTTCATGCCGCTTAGCGTAGAGCGTGGGGTTTATTGAAATTCTCGAACATATTAAAAACAATACATTTAGAATAATATGCGATAGGCAAAAACGGCGGCTTTGACAACAGGATAATAGCCGCCCATGAGTCATAAGGAGTTGAGGGTAAAGTTGATGATCAGCGCATGCCGCGCTTTTCTTTGATCATTTCATAAGCAGCTTGAATATCTTGCGCTTTGTTTTTAGCCAGCTCTAGCGCCTGCTTCGGCAAGCCTTTGGAAACCAACTTATCGGGGTGGTGCTCACTCATGAGTTTGCGATACGCTTTTTTGACCGCTTTATCATCATCCGACTCACTCACGCCCAGTATTTGATAAGCATCATTCAATGATTGCTGGGTTGAATAAGTAGACTGGCTGCCCTGGTGTGTTCTGTGTGACGATTGCCCATTTCGCTGACCACCGCGCTGACGAAAACGTATTTCCGCTTCGTAAACAGAGAGTAAATACAGTAGCTCGTTTTGTTTAAACCCAAGATGCAGAGCTGCAGTTTCAAGGACTTTTTGTTCTGCTTTGTCTAACTTACCGTCAACATAGGCTGCTTGAATCAAAATCTCTAAAAAGACCTGCAGTATGTCTCTGCGCCCATGGCAAGACTCTTTTAATTCGACAATGATGTCTTTTAGTGCAAAGTCTGCTTCTTTACCTTCGCGAAATGCCTGCTGAGCTTCTTTACGGGTATCTCCCTCTAGCCCCATTTGATCCATTAAGGCGCTAGCCATTTTAATCTCTACATCGCTGACTTTACCGTCCGCTTTAGCAATGTGTCCCATGACTGAAAATAAGGCATGAAAGAAGATTGCCTGCTTTTTAAAGTCATCTTGACTAGTAAAAAATCCACTGAAGCCGCCCATTTGATTGAAGTCTTGGCTATAGCCTTTGTCGAACATATGCCCAACAATAAAACCCAATATGGCACCGGGGATCCGCCCAAACATAAAACCAAAAATGGTACCTAAAATCTTGCCAATCATCATTTACCCTGTCATAAAATTAATTTCTTGAACTCAGTCGTTCAATCTTGTGCATTTAATTGTGCCAAACGCTCAGGCGTGCCTATATCAATCCACAGGCCATCAAACAAGGTCCCGCTGACTAGCTCATTGGCCATCGCATCGACCAATACCGGCGCTAAACGCAAACTCGTTGGCGTGAGGCTGTCAAACAACGCCTTGCGGTATACTCCGATACCGCTAAAAGTGTATTTACCCCAATGACCGTCGCTGTTTGGTGTTTCATCTACCGAACCTTGCGATAGCACTTTGCTCACGCGACTACCCTGTAAGTAAAAATCGCCATTTGGATTGTGTGGGGGGTTTGGCACTAATATCAAGTGCGCCAATGGCAACTCATTGTCAACCAGTGCAGATTTTTCCGAAAATTTATTAAGCATGTTCACAAAAGAAAAGTCAGTGAAAACGTCACCATTTACCACTAAAAAAGCATCTGATGCATCACCTTGACTAAGCAATGGCAATGCTTGCTTTATGCCACCTGCTGTTTCAAGTGCCGTCTCTTCTTTTGAATACACTATTTCTACATTAAAGCGCGAGCCGTCACCTAGCCGTTGTACTATTTTGTCACCCAACCAAGCGTGATTGATCACAACACGCTTGATACCCGCTGTGGCTAAACGTTCAAGATGGTATTCAATCAAGGGTTTGCCGTGCACTTCTAACAAGGGTTTTGGGAGGGTATCTGTTAATGGACGCATGCGTTCACCGCGCCCTGCCGCCAAAATCATCGCGGTATTTATCTTTTTATTCATTTATTAGTGACAACCACTGTTCGTCATAACCACGCGTTATCTTATTCAAGCTTTTTAACGTTCGACTTTACTTAGCCTTTACTGCGAGCGAGTGAGACCACTTTACCTTTCCCTGCGTCTTTTATTGCCAACACACTGGGTAATACTTCATCTTCCACAAACTTAGCAAACCCGTGAAGCTCTGGATAACCTTTTCCGATATCAACTAAGTAGCCCAAAGTACGGGGTATATCGCCTAAATAATCACTTTTGCCATCTCTGTGGTGAAGGCGTGCGAATATACCGCTGGCTTTTACGTGACGTTGCATACCCGTTAAATCAAACCAACGGGTAAATTTAGCAAGGGAGTATTGCGGATAAAACTGCTGCTGAAATGCACCTAACCAATTGCTGACCCATTCATCCGGCCAGCGCCGGTAACAGTCACGCAGCAACGACACCGCGTCATAAGTAATGGGGCCAATCACTGCATCTTGAAAATCAATCACGCCGATGTCACCGCTTTCAAGCATCATCAGGTTGCGCGAATGGAAGTCTCGATGTACGCCAACCTTTGGTTGCTCAAAAAAACTATCCGCTAACACGTTGAACGTGTCGTTCAACATAGTCTGTTGCTCGGTCGTGGTTTGGTAACCCAAATGCACATCTAATAACCACTGGGTGAATATTTCAAACTCACGAGAAAAAAGTTTGTGATCATAGGCAGGTAAAGATGCTTGAGTAGTCGTTATACATTGCTGTACCTTTGGCAGCAGCGCTAACGCCTTGGGATATAGTTGATGGCAACTTTGATCGTTTAATTGATGCGCCAATTGCTCATCACCAAAATCATTGAGACAATAGAAACCTAAGTCATGGTCGGCGGCCAATATATCGGGCACGCACAATCCGTTAGCAGCAAAGAGCTCAGCGACTAATGCAAATTTACGACTATCTTCAAATTTAGGTGGGGCATCAACAGCAATAATGCTGCGACCATCAAAGGTGAAGCGAAAATAACGCCTAAAGCTGGCATCACCGTAAACCATGTGTAATTGTTGACACAAATAAGGTGTGGAATGATTAATCCAATCCATCAGTTGTGCTTGTCTTTGTGCCAATGGGCTCACTTAGGACCTCTTGTTGGGGTAAAAATTGACAGCGAAGAATGGCGAAATATCGCTTTTTTTGCAAGTTTACTAGCAAATCTGCGTGAAACCCTTAAAATTGGAGCTTAACCCCCGTGACTTTAACCATTATCAGGCTGCCTTTTTACCCTACCGTATGAAAATCAAGCAACCTCTTCACGTGCTCTGTTTCTCTGTGTGCTCGCTTAGCGCTGTAGCCCAAGAAACCTGTCCAGCACCTGCAAATACTTTCGTGGTAGAGAAGCGTCTGCCAAACGGACAAATTCAAGTTATATCTAATATGACCTCTATTCAGCAAGATAATTTCGCAGAATTTGAGGGAGACGTAGAAATAACCAACAAAGATTCGCAAATTATTGCCAATAAGGCGCAAATTAATCGTACTACTCAGCAATTAATTGCCACTGGGGATGTGAGTTATCAAAACCCTCAATTGAGCGTGACCAGCCAAAAGGTGCTTCTCAATATCCAGAACAACCGCATGGAAATTGCCGATACGCAATATGAATTGACCACCCTCAATGCTCGTGGTCAGGCAGAGTTGTTAGTGGTGGACCAATCCCAAGGCTTGGAGTTAAACGGCGTCACGTTTTCCACTTGCCCCACCGGTCAAGAAGATTGGTTGGTACACGCGGATAGTATCACAGTGAAGCCGGATGAAACCCGCGGTGTCGCGCGCAATGCATTCTTTTATGTGCAAGATATTCCGATTTTCTACTTGCCTTACTATTCCTTTCCTGTGACCGATGCTCGTGAAACTGGTTTATTGTTCCCCCAAATCGGCAGTAGTAGTAGTACGGGTTTTGCTTACGAACAGCCTTATTATTTGAATTTAGACCCCCAGTACGATGCGACGATTACCCCTAGATACATGACTAAGCGTGGTTTGCAATTAAAGACGGAATTTCGTTATTTGACTGAGAACAACAGCGGCCAGATTGATATTGAATACTTGCCTAACGATTCTGATTCAACAACCAATGAGGATCGCTACTTTTATCGCTTCACCCATAAGGGTGCGTTATCAGATGATTGGGAAGTGAATGTTGATTTTAATGGTTTAAGTGATGACAACTATATTGTCGATTTGGGCTCTGATTATTACAACTCTGCGGATACTCACCTGTTTAGAACTCTAGGTTTGCATTATTACTCCGACGCACTGAATGTCAGTTTGCAACTTAGAGATTTTGAAATTTTAGGTGATCACGATGATACCTACCGCGCATTGCCCGAATTAAAACTCGATTATGTTACCGATTTACCCGCTGGCTTTAAATTTGATATCCACTCGGAGTTAGCCCGGTTCGACAATGCTAATGGTACTAGCCCTAAGGCCACCCGAGCCCATATTGCCCCGACTCTTAGCTTGCCTTTAGAAAATAGCTGGGGGGAATTCTTAGCGGAGACCTCAGTTATGCATACGGTGTATCGCCAAGAGGATATCGAGGGCACTGACTTGTCTCGTGACGTGTCACGCACCTTAGGCCAAGCAAAGCTATACGGTGCTTTAGTCTTTGAGCGTCAGGCAAATTGGTTTGGGGGGAATGTCACCCAGACGCTAGAACCCAGAGCCCAGTACCTTTACACCAGCTATGAAGACCAATCTGATATTGGTTTGTATGACACAACACGATTATTTAACGATTTCGCCGGATTGTTCCGAGGCCAGGAATTTACTGGCCTAGACCGCATCAGCGATAAGAATCAAGTTACCCTTGGAATAACCTCTCGCATAATTGATGAAGATAATAGGGAACAATTTAAACTTAGCTTAGGTCAGATTTTCTATCTTGAAGACAACAAGGTCACCGCAGCGAGTAAAGAAGATGACCGCTCAGCCTTAGCAGCAGAGTTGGACTGGCGCATCGGCAGCAAGTGGTTAGCCCATAGTGAAGTGCAAGTATCAACCCAAACTGACAAAGTTGAACGAAGTAGTATTGGCCTCGAGTATCGACTTGCTAGAGACAAAATGCTGCAAATCAACCATCGATTTGTGCGTGATTTATCCGGCGAACAGATAAGTCAACTAGGCTTAACCGCCAGTTGGCCCATCGCCCAAGACTGGTATTGGGTTGGGCGTTGGTATCGAGATATCGATCGTCACCGTACCATCGAAAGTTACACAGGATTACAATACGAATCATGTTGCTGGGCATTGCGCATCGTAGCCCAACGTCAGTTAACCAGTCGTTTTGATGATAACGGGCTACAAAGTACAGATGAATTTGATTCAGGTATCGCGATTCAATTCCTATTTAAAGGGATTGGCGGTGATAGCTCCGGGCGCGATATGTTAAGAGATGGATTGTTCGGCTATCGACAGCCTTATCTGTTAGATTAGCTCCAAGTACAATAAAAAATAACCCATACACTCAGGTGTAAATTTTAATTAATAAGTAACCATAAATATGAAATTAACTGTAGTCACTTTTGCCCTTTTGGCATTTATCTCGTTTAACACGTTCGCCAAGCAAGTCCGCTTGGACAACGTAGCAGTCATTGTCGATCAAGGCGTGGTTCTTGAAAGCCAAATTGAAGAATTAGTCAATACCGTAAAACGTAACGCATTAACCAACAATCAAACCTTACCCTCAGATCGCGTGCTGCGCACCCAAGCGATTGAACGCTTGATTGTGGATAGTCTGCAAAACCAGATGGCTGAGCGTATGGGCATACAAATCAGCGATCCTCAATTAGACCAAACTATAGACAACATCGCCAGAGAAGACGGCACGACAGTAGAAGACCTGCGGAAAAACCTTGCCTCTGAAGGGGTTAGCTTTGAGGTATATCGTGAGCAAGTGCGCAAAGAATTGGTCACTGGTGAAGTGCGCCGTGCGAACGTGCGTCGCCGTATATACATTACGCCTCAAGAAATAAGCAACTTAGTGACGCTTATCGATGAACAAGGCGGACAACAAGCTGAGTATCATTTAGGACATATTCTGATTGGTTTCCCTCCTGAGCCAACCGACGAAGACGTCAGCAAAGCCAAAGACACAGCAGAGAAAGTACTAGAATTACTGAACAACGGCTCTGAATTTGCCAAAATCGCCACGGCTTCTTCTTCAGGTTCGAAAGCCCTTGAAGGCGGTGATTTAGGTTGGATGAACATTAACTCTATGCCAACACTCTTTGCAGAGGCCGTACAAGGCACCAGTAAAGACGATTTAATCGGCCCTATTCGCAGTGGTGCTGGTTTTCACGTACTGAAAATTCTTGATATTCGCGGCATTGAAAAAGTCGAAGTTGCAGAGCTCAAGTCTCGTCATATTTTGATCAAACCATCGGTTATTTTAAGCGATGAGAAAGCAGAAAAAATGCTAACCGAATTTAGGAAAGAACTTTTGGCAGGTGAAGCAGACTTTGCTGAATTAGCCAAAGAGCACTCAGCCGATCCTGGTTCAGCGTTACGCGGTGGCGACTTAGGGTGGGCTGACCCTAACGTTTATGTGCCTGCTTTCAGAGATACGTTACAGAAATTAGAAGTAGGCGAAATCAGCCAACCTGTGCGCTCTACCCACGGCTGGCATTTAATGCAGTTGATGGACAAACGAGTACAAGACGCTACTGAAAAACGTAAAGAAGACAAAGCGTATCAGTTGTTGTTCCAGCGTAAGTTTGCTGAAGAAACCGAAGCATGGTTGAAAGAAATGCGTGATAGCGCTTATGTTGAATTGCTTGATAAAAAAGATAATAACTAATTCATGACCATTAAGCTTGCCATAACACCGGGTGAACCTGCAGGGGTTGGCCCAGATTTAATTATCACCTTAGCGCAGCAGCAATGGCAGGCCATGTTAGTGGTATTTGCCAATGCAGCGCTAATGCGTACCCGCGCAAATGCACTGAATACCCCACTGACGTTATTACCATATGATGCAAGCTGCACGGACATTCAACCTGCCGGGTCGCTGTATATTGTTGATATACCGCTGCAGGATGAAGTCATTGCTGGGCAGCTAAATCCAACGAACAGCCAATACGTATTAGATACACTGCACCAAGCTTGCCAAATGAACCTAAATGGCGAATTTCAGGCACTAGTGACAGGCCCGGTACATAAAGGCGTGATCAACGAGGCAGGCATTCCTTTTAGTGGCCACACTGAATTTTTTGCCCAGCAGTCGAACACGCCTGAAGTTGTAATGATGCTGGCCACCGAAGGCTTGCGCGTAACACTCGCTACGACACACATTCCGGTAACAGCGGTATCTGCTGCCATTACGCAGCCTAAACTGGATAAAGTGGTCCGAATCATAGAGCATGACCTAAGAACCAAGTTCGGAATTGCTCAGCCGCATATTTTTGTATGTGGGCTCAACCCTCATGCAGGTGAAGACGGGCATATTGGCCGTGAAGAGATAGACACGATCATTCCAGCCCTTAAAGCTTTGCGCCAAGACGGCATCACGCTTACTGGGCCATTACCGGCTGACACCATTTTTAACCCAAAGTATTTGCAACAAGCCGATACCGTGCTTGCTATGTATCACGATCAAGGGCTACCTGTGTTAAAATACAAGGGCTTTGGTCAAGCGGTAAACATCACGTTGGGATTACCCTTTATTCGCACCTCCGTGGACCACGGAACCGCGCTCGATTTAGCCGCTACCGGCCAAGCCGATGTTGGCAGTTTTAGCATCGCTATCAAGGAAGCCATTTCATTGGCAAAAAGTACACAATGAGCAAACAACATTTAGGCCACACAGCCAGAAAACGTTTCGGTCAGAACTTTCTTCACGACCCTTATATTATCGATCAGATCGTATCTGCCATTAACCCCCAAGTGGGAGAAAATGTGGTAGAAATAGGCCCGGGTTTAGGTGCACTTACCGAACCGGTTTGCGAACTGATTGATAAACTAACCGTGGTTGAATTAGATCGCGACCTTGCCCAGCGTTTGCGCACGCATCCGTTTATTGCAAGCAAACTAAATATTGTGGAAAAGGACGCACTAAAATTCGATTTTTCTGAATTGTTCAGTGAAGAGCATCCGTTAAGAGTATTCGGTAACTTACCGTATAATATTTCAACACCCCTGATGTTCCATTTGTTTTCGTTCGCGCACAAAGTGCAAGACATGCATTTTATGCTGCAAAAAGAAGTGGTAAACAGGCTTGCCGCATCTCCTGGCAATAAAAACTATGGCCGTTTGTCAGTGATGGCGCAATATCACTGCCACATCATGCCGGTTATTCACGTACCCCCAGGGGCTTTTAACCCACCGCCTAAGGTGGATTCAGCTGTGGTGCGTCTTATTCCTCACAAGGTTAGGCCGGTAAAAGTAGAAAGCGAAGAAACACTTAACCGCGTGTGTGCTCAAGCGTTTAATCAACGCCGTAAAACTATTCGCAATAGTTTGAAAGAGAGTCTTAGCGAAGCGCAACTTATCTCGCTTGATATTAATCCTGAATTACGAGCGGAAAATCTATCACTGGCTCAATTTGGACAAATTGCCGATCTTGCGTTTAGTACTCAGGAGGATTAAATGACAAGTTCGTTAAGTACAGGTCACGAATTAAGTGATAAAATTAAGGTTGATGTGCATACCCAACATTTACCAGAACATACCGCCAATGAGGCGGACAAATACGCTTTTGCTTATGAAATTAACATAGCCAATAACAGTGACGAAAGCGTACAGCTCATCAACCGTTATTGGCTCATCATTGACGGCAATGGCAAACAATCTGAAGTAGAAGGCGCTGGTGTTGTTGGTCAGCAACCGCACATCGAAAGTGGCGATAGCTTTCAATATACTAGTGGCGCGGTACTTGATACCCCCGTAGGCTCAATGCAAGGTTATTACGAAATGCAGGATAAAGATGGCGCACTCTTTCGCGTACCCATTGATATTTTCCGCCTAGCCGTTCCTCATCAAATCAACTAGTTCAGAGTTTACACATGGCTGATTATATCGTGGGTGATATACAGGGCTGCTTGAGTGGCCTTAAAGTCGTTTTAAACAAAGTGGACTTTTCGCCAGGCAAAGACACGCTCTATGCGGTAGGCGATCTTATTGGTCGTGGCCCTGAATCTTTAGATACCCTCGCTTATTTGCACGGATTAGGTGATAGTTTTCACACCGTGCTAGGCAACCATGACTTAAATTTGTTAGCGATATTCTGCGGTGTCAGGCGTGCAAAAAAAGGTGACAAGCTTGATAGCGTCATTGCTTCTACCAACTTTACAAAATATTGCCATTGGCTACGCCAAAAGCCACTTGCTCTATGCCTCGGAGAAAATACGTTGTTGACCCATGCGGGCTTATACCCAAAGTGGGGCTTCGAGAAAGCATTAGCTTTAAGCTGTGAAATCAGCACGGCCCTACAAGGTCCTCACTGGCAACAATTAGTGCAAATCATGTACGGTGACAAACCCAATCGCTGGGCCGATGACTTGGCAGGCGAGGCAAGGCAGCGTTTTATCATTAATGCGTTTACTAGAATGCGTTTTTTAGAAAAAGACCAACGCCTTGAGTTTGAATGTAAAGCCCCACCGCAAGATGCGCCTAAGTCCCTCACCCCCTGGTTTTGCATCGAGAACTTAGAATTAACACCCCAGCAAAAAGTCGTTTTTGGGCATTGGGCGGCTCTAAACGGTGAAACCAAAAGCAGTAATTTTATTGCCTTGGATACAGGGTTTGTCTGGGGAGGCCACATGACCTTGCTTCGTGCAGATGACGGGTTACAAGTGCAAAGCTAAAACTAAACCATAGTCAATCACTTCCCTATTCATAATTTGCGCATATTGTCATAAAACGTTTTCGGTTTTGTATTATATTAACTAATGCTGAATGCGAAGCATTTCGTTTTTGTCTTAAGTAAAATTAAAAAGTTAGCTAATGTTAACCACTTTTAAGTCGATACTACTTTAGTAGGGTAAGTCTAGGCAGGTTGTGGTGGTTATCGAATTCGATAAGCATTGTGCTAGAGACATAAGTAACATAGGTGTAATCACCTTCAGTACTGTGTAACACTGCCAAGCGAAAGATTAACGTATGCGGCGCGGCAACATGACAGTGCGCATTCAGTAAACGGTAAAATAATCGCCCTAACACCTATAATAAATAGATTTATTCGGAGAGCACACATGAAATTGACTGTCGCAATGCGCGTTGTAGGCGGGTTCGCCATTATTACTTCGCTGCTTATCGTCATGGGAATATTTTCACTCGCCACCTTAGATGATATTGATGACGCTACCGAGGAAGTGAGCAATCTCGCTTTCCCCACGGTCAGCGGCAGTAGTCAACTCAAAGTGTCATTCTTAAATATGGGGCGCCTGACGGCAGAAGCCTACTACGGTGACGGTTTAAACAGCCTTGATGAGAAAAGTGAAGCCTTTAACAGTAGTCAAAGTAACTTTGAAAACGAATTCAATACACTTAAGCAGGTAGTCAGTCAAGAGTCCGATTTAAAAGCCTCTTTAGCTGAGGTAGACAGCATTTACGAAGACTATAAAGTCAATGTACTTAAGCTGTTTGATAGTCGTAAAGCTGACCTTGCTATGCGCGATACATTGCGTGGTCAAATTGGCGATATTGAAGATAATGCCGATGACACTTCCTCCTTGATCCTAGATTTCTCTGACCTTGACGAAGTTCAAAATAGTGCCCAACTTGCCAAGGCTTCAGAATTAGCCAATCGCCTTGAAACCAATTTAATGTCACTTATCACAGTGAGTTCAGAATATATAAAAACCCAAAATTTGGTCAGGGCTGACACCCTAGGCAACGAAGTAGAACTAGTTGTAAACCAAATTCGTGAATCTTTGAATGGCATTCAAAACGCTGCGGGTGGCAACGACCCAAGTGGTACTCTGTCTGAAATCTATCAAATGACGGGTGCTGTCCTAGATTTGGTGAGCTCGTCAACGGGTGTGCTGCAAAACCAAGTGAAGAAGATCAACAAACAAAATGAAGCCACTGCCGCTTACAGAGCTTCTGATGCCAATATCGAACTGGCCATTGCCAAACTTAATACCCTGTCTAAACTTGCCGACGATAAAGCATCGATAGCCAATGAATCGGTTAAAAGCTCAATTAGCTCTGGCAATCTACGAACCACATTTATTGTTATTATCTCTGTCTTAATTGCCAGCGTTATTGCCTTCTTTGGTGTGCGAGCGATTATCAAGCCACTTAACAGAGTCAACGAGATGCTGAACATTGTTTCATCTGGGGATCTTACTCAACGTTTAGACGACTCTTCCGATGATGAATTTGGTACCTTAGCGAAAAACTGTAATAACTTGGTTGACAGCTTAAAATCACTGATTTCAGGTATAGGCTCTCGCTCTGCTCAGTTAGCTGCCGCATCAGAAGAGACCTCTGCGGTGACCATGCAAACCACCACATCGATTCAAGAACAAAAGTCTCAGATTGCACAAGTTGCTACCGCGACAACAGAAATGCACAGTACGTCCTTGGTTGTCAGTCAAAGCGCTGAAGATACGCTGCGCCAAATTCAACATGCTGATGAAGAAGCCGAGAAGGTTAAAGCTATCTCGGAAGAGAATATTCGCACCATTGAAGTATTAGCTCGTGACGTTGAAGAAGCTGCTGAGGTTATTAACAAGCTTCATCAAGACAGTGCCAGTATTGGCGGCATTTTGGACGTTATCCGCGGCGTAGCTGACCAAACTAACCTACTTGCATTGAACGCGGCCATAGAAGCGGCGCGTGCCGGTGAACATGGTAGAGGCTTTGCCGTTGTAGCAGATGAAGTACGTACTCTTGCCAGTCGCACACAAAAATCGACTCAAGAAATTAACTCGATGATTGAAGTGCTTCAAGCGGGCGCTGAAAAAGCTGTAGCGGTAATGAACCAAGGCAAAGAGCAAACAACCGTTTGTGTTGAGAAAACCGAAGCCTCAACCAAAGCCTTGCAGCTCATTTCTGATGCTGTACATAAAGCGTACGATGTTAGTTCGCAAATTGCTCAAGCAGCGAAAGAACAAAACGTGGTGTCACAGGAAATCAGCGAGAAGCTAGAAAACATCGTGAATATCGCCGAAGAAACCTCCGTAGGCGCGCACCAAACGTCTGAATCAAGTCACGAGGTGGCCAAGCTGGCTGAAGAGCTACAAAGTTCTGTACAGCAGTTTAAGGTTTAGTTAGCCTATACTGCTCATTCATTTGGGCACAAAAAAACCGCTACTTTTCAGGTAGCGGTTTTTTTATGCGTAGCTGTTTCATATACCAGCCACTAGTTTTGAAACTTACGCTTCAAATAGATTTTTATGCAGTGCTTTGACGACATTCGTGCTGTCTTGCTCACTCACGAGCATAGACATATTATGCACGTTGGCACCGAAACAAATCATCCTCAAGTTAAAGTCAGACACGGCAGCGAAGATACGGCTCGATACGCCAGCTGCACTGTGCATGTTATTGCCTACCACAGTCACCAAATCAAAATGCTCTTCAAGCTCTACTTCACAAATCTGGCTAAGCTCTTCGATTGTCTCACGGTTTAACCGTTGCAATACTGAGTTTGGCGGGTTATCCAAAGTGAATGAGACACAAATTTCAGATGTCGTGACCAAATCAACACTTAGGTTGTGCTTGGCGATAATGGTAAATACATTCTGCAAGAACCCCTGAGCGTACATCATCTTAGGCGTTTTCACTGTCACCATAACTTGGTCTTTACGACGCGTAATAGCGCGATAAGAAGGTTCATGTTCACAATCACGAACAATCCAAGTACCGCCTTTTTCAGGCTCCTTACTTGAACCAACAAATACCTTTATATTTTGACGAAGCGCAGGCTCCATGGTCGCTGGGTGTAACACCTTAGCACCAAAAGTAGCCATTTCTGCGGCTTCTTCGAAACTTAGCTCAGGCAAAGGCCTTGCTGCATCAGTAATGCGCGGGTCCGTGGTATAAACGCCAATCACATCCGTCCAGATTTCACAGCTTTGTGCGCCTAAGGCTTCAGCCAATAAAGCGGCGGTAAAGTCAGAGCCACCACGTCCAAGCGTAGTGGTATTCCCTGCTTCGTCAGAGCCAATAAATCCTTGAGTAACTAGAACTGTTTTAGCTATTTCAGGAGCCAATAGCTTTGCCGCACGCTGCTTTATGCCATCGAGTTGCGGAGCTGCTTGACCAAACTCGCTGTCGGTCAGTAGGACATTACGCACATCAAAGTTGTCTGCTGGTAGACCTTGTTGCGTCAACACCTCGGAAAACAGCAGCGATGCCATGCGTTCACCGTGAGACAACAAGCTGTCTTTTAAATCAGGGCGGTGGAGTATTTCTTCATGAAACGCCAATTGTTTCAATGACTCAAGTAACTCCAATAACTTATCTGCCACCAAAGTCGGTGCGCCTAAGTCATTTAATATAGCGAATTCAATGGCTTGTATTTGCTCAATGTAAGCCGAAATTTCATCTTTGGTCAGGGCCTTGTGTGCCAGCTCTACCAGAATATTGGTTACCCCAGCTGATGCACTCACCACCACCACTTTAGTAGCAGGGTTCCCTTTTACCACCTTGGCGCAATTAAGCATGGTGGCGTAGGTTGCGACACTGGTTCCGCCAAATTTAGCTACGTTTATCGAAGAGTCACTCAATGTTTTTCCTAATTAGAATATGTACAAAAAAGATGCCATAAATTACCAGTTTTTTAGCGCAGATAAAGCACATTTTGCCTCTTTCTGTACACTTTTTGGAATAGCCTATGCGATAGTGACACCAGCCGTGCTATTTGAGTATTTCAAAGCACGTCTTGCCCTCTATCATTTAATAATAAAAATCGCCAAATCCAGTCGAATTAATGGCGCAAATACAGTCAGTTAAGGAAACACAAACATGCTCCGATGTAAAACCATCAGCAATTCATTAATGAGCGGGATCGTCATTGCTTTGGTCGCCACCAATAGTTTTGCTGCGCGAGCCAGTGAAGCCATTTCTAAGCAACTACATGAACTCACGCTCAATGAAACACAAACCTTATTGCGTGATAACACCATCACCGTCACCCAATTAAGCAATTACTATTTACAGCGAATCGAAACATTTGACGATGACGGCCCGACACTCAATGCTGTCGTCACGCTTAATCAGCAGCTTGCTGAACAAGTTGCAGCGTTAGATAAGAAACTTAGGAGTGACGCGCCATTGGGCACGTTATTTGGCGCCATGGTGCTACTTAAAGACAATATTGACGCCATAGGTATGCCGAACACCGGAGGGTCTTGGCTGATGCGAGAACACGTTCCTAGCAAAGATGCCTACCTGGTCGAAAAGTTAAAAGCGCAGGACGCAATTATTTTGGGCAAAACCAACTTGTCTGAATGGGCAAACTTTCGCTCTACTATGTCCTCAAGCGGTTGGAGTAGTTTGCACGGACAAACCCTCAATCCGCATGATGTAACCCGCTCTCCGTGTGGCTCTAGCTCAGGCTCAGGTGTCGCCGTTGCCGCTGATTTCACATTATTGGCCGTAGGCACCGAAACAGACGGCTCGGTCACCTGCCCTGCCGCAGTGAACGGTATCGTGGGCATCAAACCTACACTGGGCTTTATCAGTCGCAGCGGCATCATCCCTATCGCCCACTCACAAGACACAGCTGGCCCAATGGCACGCTCGGTAGCTGATGCTGTCGTTATGCTTGAAGCCATGATGGGTGAAGACAAGAACGATGCGAGCAGCATTGCCCCTGTCCCCTTAGTTGAACATTTAAAAGCTGACGGACTAAAAGGCAAGCGGATAGGCGTAGTGCGCAACATGATGGGCTATCATCCACAACTTGATGCCGTCTTTGAAGCTCAGTTATCTGCATTGGAAAAAGCAGGCGCTATCATCATAGACAATGCCAATATCGAGGATAAAGGCAGCTGGAATGAAGACGAGTACAATGTGTTGCTGACTGAGTTTAAAGCGGATTTAAATCACTATTTAACGAAGAGCAATGCGCCGATTAAAAGCTTACAAGAGGCGATAGACAAAAACCAAGAAGCGAAAGAGCGCACTATGCCTATCTTTGGTCAGGAAATATTCATCAGCGCCCAAGAAGCGCCTGAATTAACGGATAAGCGTTACCTCGATGCGTTGCACAGCGCCAAACAAAAAGCAGGTAAAGATGGCATAGACGCCACACTCGCAAAACACAACGTAGATCTACTGATTGCCCCCACAACGGCACCTGCATGGAAAATAGACCATATTGATGGTGATCACTTTCTTGGCTCAGCTAGCGGCGCCGCAGCGGTCGCTGGCTACCCACACATTACCGTTCCTATGGGAGAAGTGCACGGCATGCCTGTCAATATGAGCTTTATTGGTGGAGCAAAAAGTGAAGGTCTGCTGATTGAGGCGGCTTATGGGTTTGAGCAAGCAACTAATGCGCGTATCACTCCGATACTTTTCTAGCGTATAAAAACCGTTGGCTTTAAGACCAGTGCCTATCGGCACTAAAGCACGCCGCAGCAAAAATGATAAAGGCGGCTAAAATGCCGCCTTTATCCCCAATTCAATTGGTTATTCTTTTATAACTAACCTGTCACCTACTTTTATATCATTTTTTGCAAACCAACCTTGATTCATCTCAAGTGCGTAAAGTACCGCTTGAGATGCCCCAACTGAGGTTAAGTCGTGGGGTTGCATCGCCTTAATATCGGTGATCACACCGTCACTGGTGATAAAGGCGACGTCGAGCGCTAAAAATGTGTTCTGCATCCACATACTGGCTTTTTTGACACCTGAGAACTTAAATAACATTCCACATCGGTTACATAGCGTTTTACGAAACATTAAGCCTTTTGCTCTTTGCTCAAACGTATAGGCATATTCCACCTCAAGAGGCTGTTTACCGATAGTAATACTAACCAAAGGTAACGTCTGATATGACTCGTTCTCTTGGGCATTTGCCCCTAGCATCACACTCAAACTAAAAAAGCCTGCTAGCAAAACAGACGTGAACAAGCGAAGTGGTTTAATCAACATGTGTATTCCAATGATTTAGATAAAACCCTCGAAGCTAGCTGGCACGTAGTGTGTGAGCAATAACGGAGTTTTATTATTAATTCGGTTAAAACAAACTTAAAAACAATGGGTTAGTTTATTTATCAGACTAAAGTCTACTTTACCAGAAAACAGAAAGGAATAGCTCGAGGACACAGATTGTATCAAATACAGGTTTACCAATAAAAAAAGCCGAACTAGGCATTCACCTGTTCGGCTTACAATATTTTATTCTGATTTAGTTATATAAATCAGTGATTAAGCAATGTTAAGAGCAGGAATAATCTTCTCTTTCGCAGCAGCTTCTGCTTGCTTGAACTCTTCGATACGGTCGAAGTTCAAGTAACGGAAAACATCACCAGACATAGACTCGATCTTGTTCGCATATTCCATGTACTCAGCAGTAGTAGGGATACGACCAACAATCGCACCAACAGCCGCAAGTTCAGCAGAACACAAGTAAACATCAGCACCATCACCTAAACGGTTAGGGAAGTTACGAGTAGAAGTAGACAATACTGTTGAGTTAGCTAATACGCGTGCTTGGTTACCCATGCACAACGAACAACCAGGCATTTCAGTACGCACACCCACACGACCGTAGATGTTGTAGTAGCCTTCTTCCATCAATACGGCTTTGTCCATCTTAGTCGGTGGAGAGATCCACAAACGAGTTGGTAAGGTCTTGTTGTATTGCTCAAGTAGTTTACCTGCAGCACGGAAGTGACCAATATTCGTCATACAAGAACCGATGAACACTTCATCAATTTTCTCGCCTGCAACGTCAGACAAAGTTTTCGCATCATCTGGATCGTTCGGGCAACAAAGAATAGGTTCGTTGATATCAGCAAGGTCGATCTCGATGGTTTCAACGTACTCAGCGTCTTTATCCGCTTCCATTAGTTCTGGGTTAGCCAACCACTCTTCCATCTTACGAGCACGACGCTCAAGGGTACGAGGGTCGCCGTAACCTTCGTTGATCATCCAACGTAACATAGTGATGTTAGACGTTAGGTACTCAGCGATAGATGCTTCAGACAACTTGATAGTACAACCTGCAGCTGAACGCTCTGCAGAGGCATCTGACAATTCGAACGCTTGCTCAACGGTCAAGTCGTTTAAACCTTCTATTTCAAGAATACGACCAGAGAAAGCGTTTACTTTACCTTTTTTAGCAACAGTCAATAAACCTTGTTTGATGCCGTACAAAGGAATGGCATGAACCAAATCACGCAAGGTGATACCCGGCTTCATTTTACCTTTAAAGCGCACCAATACAGACTCAGGCATATCAAGCGGCATTACGCCTGTTGCAGCTGCGAATGCGACCAAACCAGAACCTGCAGGGAATGAAATACCCATAGGGAAACGCGTATGCGAGTCACCGCCAGTACCAACGGTATCAGGCAATAACATACGGTTTAACCAAGAGTGAATAATACCGTCACCTGGGCGAAGTGAAACACCACCACGATTCATAATGAAATCAGGCAATGTATGCTGAGTATCAATATCAACCGGCTTAGGGTACGCCGCTGTGTGACAGAAAGACTGCATGGTTAAATCAGCTGAGAAGCCTAAACATGCCAGATCTTTAAGCTCATCACGGGTCATAGGGCCAGTAGTATCTTGTGAACCAACAGTGGTCATTTTAGGCTCGCAGTAAGTGCCTGGGCGAATACCCTCAACACCACATGCTTTACCTACCATCTTCTGAGCAAGGGTATACCCTTTGCCAGTATCAACAGGTTGGTCTGGCTTGCGGAATAAATCTGAAGCACCAAGGCCTAAAGACTCGCGCGCTTTTTCAGTCAAACCACGACCGATAATTAAGTTAATTCGGCCGCCAGCGCGTACTTCGTCTAACAATACCTCAGACTTATACTCATATTTAGCCAGTTCAGCGCCTGTTTCAGCGTTAGTAATACGACCTTCAAGTGGGAAGATGTCAATTACATCGCCCATGTTCATGTTGTCTACGTCAGCTTCAAATACCAACGCACCAGCATCTTCCATGGTGTTGTAGAAAATTGGCGCAACTTTACCGCCGATACATACACCGCCGCCACGTTTGTTTGGTACGCCAGGTAAATCTTCACCGAAGAACCAAAGTACTGAGTTAGTCGCTGACTTACGTGATGAACCTGTGCCTACAACGTCACCAACGAAAGCAACAGGGTGACCTTTCGCTTTAATTTCGTCGATTTGTTTAAGTGGCCCAATTTCCCCATGTACTTCTGGCGTCAAGCCGTCACGGGTCATTTTGTATGCAGCACGTGCGTGCAATGGAATATCAGGACGTGACCATGCATCAGGCGCAGGTGATAAGTCATCAGTGTTTGTTTCGCCGGTCACTTTGAATACTGAGTAAGTGATTTTCTCAGGCATTTCAGGGCGTGAAGTGAACCACTCTGCGTCAGCCCAAGATTGTAATACGTCTTTGGCGAATGCGTTTCCAGCGCGGGCTTTTTCTTCTACGTCATGGAAGGCATCAAACATCAGCAAAGTATGCTTCAATTCTTCAGCAGCAAGCTCAGCCAAATCATTGTTATCAAGTGCATCAACTAGCGTCACGATGTTGTAACCACCGTGCATGTTACCCAATAATTGGATAGCAGCGTCTTTGCTGATCAAAGGAGATGATGCTTCACCGATAACGATAGCATTTAAGAAACCAGCTTTAACATAAGCCGCTTCATCTACGCCCGGTGGAACACGCTCTGATAACAACTCAAGTAAAAAGTCACCTTCCCCTGCAGGCGGCGCTTTTAACAACTCAACCAAACCAGCAACTTGCTCGGCATTTAATGGTTTAGGTGGGATACCTTCGGCAGAACGTTCTTCAACATGTTTACGATATGCTTCTAACACAATTAGGACCTCTTGGTTGACTCAAAGAACACCGGACGTTCTTGAGTATGTATATAAAACCGAGCAAGTATAAGGCTTATACGGTCAAAATAAAAATAACCTGTATGTTTATAGCCTTATACTGGCTATTCCCTACAAAAATAGGGGTTAATAGGATGTTAAGTGACGCGATAATCGTTTTTTTATGACGATAAAATACTCTTTTTCATTATTTATGTTTCTACCTTGGGGCAAGTCTAATATTACAGAATACACTTGCTACTTCCCTAAAGCTTACAGCGCCTCAATTGCACTTCAATGACAAGCTCGCTTTATAATCAGGTTAATAAATACACCTAGATAACTAATCAAAATTTAACCTAACAATATCATCATGCTATATCTTGTTGGAATTTTTATCCCTTACATATCAGGAAGATATCATGAAATTGGTTAAATTCACGCTACTCGCCATTTTTGCCCTTGGCGCGTATTTACTACTATGGCCTGTCGCTATTGACCCTGTCGCTTGGCAAGCCCCCAAAGCCACAGGTTATGTTGGTCCATGGGCATTAAACAATGCATTAGCCGACTTAGATCTATTGTCGTTAGGTGGCCATCATGGGCCAGAAGATTTTGCCCTTCGAGATGACGGTGTTATCGCCACAGCTACCCATTCGGGTGACATTATGCTGCTAGCACCCAAGAGCAACGAATTTAAAACTTGGGTCAGTACAGGCGGTCGCCCACTGGGAATCGAGTATGACCTACAAGGGAATCTATTGGTTGCCGACGCGATGAAAGGATTACTATCCATATCCCCCAATGGCGATATTAGCCTTGTAACAAATCAGGTAGACGATGCTGACATTGTATACGCGGACGATGTAGACGTCGCACAAAACGGTATGGTCTATTTCAGCGATGCCACCAGCAAGTTTTCTGCCTCGCAATTCGGCGGAACATTACCCGCGAGTTTGCTAGAAATCATGGAACACAAAGGCAACGGACGTCTCTTGCAATACAATCCAAACACCGCTGAAACCAGAGTACTACTGGAGGGCTTAGTCTTCGCCAATGGCGTCGCGGTGAGTCACGATCAACGCTCGGTGCTAATCAATGAAACCGGTAGTTACCGTGTATTACGTTATTGGTTAAAGGGCCCAAAGGCCGGTAAAGTTGACTCGCTTATTGATAACCTACCGGGATTCCCTGATAACATCGCCCGCTCTCCTAGCGGTGGGTATTGGCTCGGCTTTGCCTCCCCTCGTGCCAAGAGCATAGATGACTTATCTCAATCCCCCTTTCTAAGAAAAATGATTCAGCGTCTGCCCAGCTTTCTGCAACCAACAGGGAAAGATTATGGCCATGTCATTAAAATTTCAGAAAATGGTGAGGTGTTGATGGACTTGCAAGACCCTAATGGTGCGTATCCCTTTACCACTGGCGTGCTAGAAACGGTTGACGCTTTGTATATCAGTAGCCTTACGGCCGGAAAAGTGGGTCGAAAGCGTTTAGAGTGAAGCTCCGCGCCTATTAAAGACGTCGCTACTTATTAGGGCTTAACTGAACTTATTCTATCTCGGCACACTTACCAGTGAATTTATCGAGCTGAGCTTACAACACTGGTTTTGTGTGCTATGACTATCAATGTGGTGGGTTCAAAGCGAGTTCCTCTAAATTGATGAAGTAGCGTCGTATTGATCCGTATTCTCCAAGCAATTTTCATTTTGAATAAGCGGAGAAATAATCTATGCCTATCTTCCCAATTAGCCGACGTCGTTTCATTTTACGCAGCCTGAGCTTGGTAACGTTATTTTGCGCAACATTAGATGTGCGTGCTGCTGGTGCATCATATCAAGCAGGGCGAAATAGAATTTGGCCCCAAAATGTCGTAAAAGCCGTACAGAATAAGCTAAGTGAAATGGGCTATGAACCTGGCGAAGCTGACGGTTTATATGGCTCTAAGACTGCAGAGGCGATTTCTGCATTTCAGCGAGACAAACAGCTTAAAGTAAATGGAAAAATAAGCGAAGAGTTAGTTGCAACGCTACTTCAGGCAGACCAGATTGACTGATCAAATACCGACAGCCCCATGTCGAATTTGCAAAAATCAAATCATTCAAGGGGCACACAAGTGCAATACTTGTGGTTCATTTCAAAATATTTGGCGACAAATGTTGGCTGATTTCAATTTGCAAAGCCTGATTGCATTAATACCCATAGCCACTCTGGCCTATGCGTTTATTCACGACCACGTACAAGCCAAACATTCCGAGTTAAAGATTGCTCCACTTTCATGTCAGACAGATAAAATTCATATTATCGCAAGCAACATTGGAAATAGTGCAGCAATAATTACCGCTGCCAAATTTATCACCGGCGAGCTTAGCCCTAAGCCATTAAAAATAGCCCTACCATTAGATCAAACTGTCATTGAGGGGGGCGATAGTCGAACTATGGAATTAAAAGTCGACATGACCGTAAGTCCGGGAGGTTTAGTGCCGTACGAGCTTAGAAATACACCCAACTGCACAGTCAAGATAGTGATCGACACAATTGCCTTTGGCGATGAACTCACTTACCCCAAGGAGGTAAAATGCGTCTGCCCTGCTTGATCTTATTGGCCTCGCTCGGTCATTCGCCTTTTTCGATGGCGCAAAGAACAGAACTCCACCTTTTTCAATATGGCAGAACCAATACCCCACAAGCACAAGCCGCATTTCTGGACTTCCGTGACCTCTTAGCAGGGAATTTACCAATACTCGCCCAAGAAGTATCTCAGGGACATACGCTTCCTAGTGTTGATAAGCTCAAGTTGAGATCTGTAACAGGTGACGACAATGAATTGCAGCGTCCAGAGAGTCAAGTAGGCAGTCTTGAGCAGCGACGTAATTACTGGAGAGATACAGGCGCACTTGGTTTACTCACCGGGCACGTCTCCCAAAAAGGCAATGTTCCACAAATCCATACTCGGTTTTACTGGGGCACTTTAGGAGTAGACTTTGGGAACGAATCTATTGAATTGACCTTGCCTGTTGTAGGAAGCGCATTCGATAGTACCAACGATAGTCATGCCGTTGCCATATTATACGCTTTAGCCCATGACACCAAACATGCTAAATGCCAGCAAATTTCTGCGTCACTGCATTTACTTAGTGAGGCCCATAAACGCGCTCAAGCCGTAGCAATAGAACGTCCTGAAGTAGGCCTTAGCCTCACATCACTTGTCGAAAGTGCCATTAAAAAAATCCGCCGAGACTGCAATGAGTAACGTCAGATTCCACTTTTTCGCTGCTATCTCCCTATTGCTTAGCAGCCAGATAACATTGGCGGTAGAAAACCCTGATCAAGTAACCGTTTTCTTCCCCCCTTTTAGCGGTGGCAACAATATTGGTAAAAATGTAGCTACGGTACTGTCATTGCAATTGGCGCAGACAGGTCGCAAGGCACCTTGGCCATTTAACCCAGAACAACATGACTTCGGCCAAGGCCTCATTCGTTGGGGCAATGAAGTGATGGTAGACGACGCAATTTCCACCTTGAACAAAGCGGCGCAAAAATTAGACCTGCTCGCACAAATCGTAGTCATTGGTAAGGCTGCTCGTTTTGGTCCAGACGTAGTAGTAGAACTGGATATTTTATTACCTCAATATCAAAAAGCCACGCCCGAGGGATGTGTTCCTACACTTGAATTGAAATGTGACTATCGTCAACGAAACTTTGAAATCTGGAGCCTCAAGCTTAACAACGCACCAATTGAGTTGGACGTACCTAAGCGATACTTTCGTCTATCGACTATCGTGCTCAAACCCTCGATCGTTGAACAATTTAGCGCTGCATCTGGACTCCCTATCCACCAAACAATAAACAGCAGTAAAATACTCGGTATAACCGATGAACATCTTCAATTTATAGAGTTTAATAGCAAGCTTCCTGGAGCTCCGACCAAATTGCGCAGCGGTGGTGTAGAAGGTTATGTTTCTTTGCCTGAGCTATCCAAAGCCTCATCTGAATTTTCAGATATGGTGGGCGGTGTTTGGCAGGTTTTTCGTGGTGATTGGGAAAGAGCGATAAAGAGCTTTAGCCAGGTAATCGAAAATCCTCAAACCCGGGTACCTCTAAAAATAGACGCATTGCTTTACCGGGGAATGGCGCAATTTAGGGAAGGAGGAAATGGCTTGGCAGACATACAAGCCGCAGTAACGCTAGCCCCCTTTGACGATGCAGCATTGCGTTATTTGCTAATGGCCCACCTGTCCTTAGGGGCAGAAAAGCAGGTTATCACCGCCATATTACAGAATAACGGTGATCTATTTCCCCCTAATGATCGCTTTATCAATAAGCTAAAAACTTGGTTAGCAACGATAAACTAAGTACTTGCATTAAGTGCTGACTCAAGCTCTACGCTCTAGCAGAAGATTTATGCAGCCGAGCTTCTCGACCTCTGTAAAAATTTCGCTTGTCTCTAAAATTTTGTCTGGCTCAGGGTGTGATAGAAAACCTCCCCTTTACAGTTAAATTTAAAACGTTCATATCTGACGGGACTTTGCGGCAAATTTAGGCACAAGGATACTGTGGCACGGCATTAGCATTTCATCATTCACATTCTTGAGCTTGAAAGATGAAGGAAAAATTATGACTACGTCACTAGCACATAAACGTGTTGCCATTTTGGCCACTAATGGCTTTGAACAAAGCGAGTTATTTCACCCACTAAATGCCTTAAAAGAAGCCAACGTAAAGGTGGATATCATTTCTCTTGAGAAAGGGTCGATTAAGGGCTGGGATGAAGATAATTGGGGGGAGTCGATTAAGGTCGATTTGACACTTCAAGAAGCGAAAAGCGAAAATTATGACGCTCTTGTTCTACCTGGCGGATTATTCAACCCCGACACATTGCGTACCAGCAATGCTGCCATCGCGTTCATTAAAGATTTCTTTGCGGATGAAAAACAACGTCCCGTCGCAGCTGTGTGCCACGGCCCTTGGTTACTCATTGAAGCGGGAATAGTAAAAGGACGTAATTTAACTTCTTACCCCAGCATTCAAACTGATTTACGTAACGCGGGGGCAAATTGGCAAGATGCACAGGTGCTGATTGATGGCCAGATCATTACCAGCCGCAATCCAGATGACTTGCCCGCATTTAGTGAACAAATCATCAAAGCGTTAAGCGCCTAACCCTCAAGCACAATAAAGTTGAGTTTTAGACATTGAATTTAAATAGTAAAAAGCCACATTAATGTGGCTTTCTTTTTTTATTACTGCTGTTTTTACGGCGGTTATCAGTGTTTGTACCGGCCGTGTTCCCGGTGCCACCGGCCTCATTATGCGGCTGATTGTCACTGAATCGAGTTAAGCCCTGTTGGGCTTTTTTACCCTTCGCTGTTTGCTGACCTTGACCATTCCCTTTGCCTTTCGCATACGCCTTATTTGCAGAGCGCTTCGCATACTCTTTTTGCTCACGCCCTTTTAACTCATTTCGGCTCTCAGCTGGTATCAAGCATTTAGCGCCATTGCCAATAAGATAGCCTTTACCCATGTCAGTTAATGCTTTACGTAACATTGGCCAGTTAGCCGGATCGTGATAACGCAAAAAGGCACGATGCAAACGACGACGAATTTCGCCCTTGGCCACGGTCACAGCTTCACTTTTGTGATTCACTTTATGTATTGGGTTTTTCCCCGTGTGATACATAGTCGTGGCGTTCGCCATGGGTGACGGATAAAAGTTCTGTACTTGGTCGAGTTTAAAATTGCGCTCTTTTAGCCACAGCGCCAAGTTCAGCATGTCTTCGTCTTCAGTCCCTGGGTGAGCAGAGATAAAATACGGTATCAAATACTGCTCTTTGCCCGCTTCCATGGTGTACTTGTCGAACAACTCTTTAAATCTATCGTAGGTGCCCATCCCCGGTTTCATCATTTTATCCAACGGGGCTTTCTCAGTATGCTCAGGCGCAATCTTCAAATAGCCGCCTACATGATGGGTGACCAACTCGCGTACATAATTTGGATCTTCAATCGCCAAATCGTAACGTACACCCGATGCAATAAGGACTTTCTTCACGCCTTCCACATTACGCGCTTTTCGATATAACTCGACAGTCGGCGTTTGGTCAGTGTCTAAATGCCCACAAATTTCTGGCCATACGCAGGATAAACGACGACATGCTTGTTCCGCTTTCGGACTCTTGCAACGCAATTTATACATGTTGGCGGTTGGGCCACCTAAATCAGAGATCACACCAGTAAAACCCGGAACCTTGTCGCGGATCTGTTCAATTTCGCGAATAATCGATTCTTCAGAGCGGCTTTGAATAACCCGCCCTTCATGTTCAGTGATTGAACAGAACGTACAGCCGCCAAAACAACCGCGCATGATATTCACCGAGGTTTTAATCATGTCGTAAGCAGGTATTTTTGCTTTGCCGTAGCTAGGATGCGGAACGCGTGCATAAGGTAAATCAAACACGGCATCCATTTCTTCAGTTTCAAGCGGGTAAGCAGGTGGATTAATCCAAATGATTCTATCGCCATGGCGCTGCGCGAGTGCGCGAGCACACCCAGGGTTGGTTTCTTTGTGCAAGATACGCGAGGTATGAGCGTAATGAGTTTTCTCGGCACGCACCACATCGTAAGCTGGTAGCATCACATAGGTTTTATCCCAAGGCTTGCGACGTTTATTTTTTGAGGTAAAAGGCTGCACCACAATCGGCTGGGCTTTTTGTTCTTCAATGGCCGCTTGTTTATCCGCCTCAGAAGATACCGCACATTTATCTTCGATGATTTCGTAGGGGCTAATAACAGGGTCAATTTTACCTATGGTATCTAGATGAGTTGAATCGACACCTTGCCAACCAGGCAACGGTTCTTTGCGGATAACTGCCGTTCCGCGAATATCTTGCATTTGCTCAATGCTCTCACCCGCAGCAAATCGATGGGCCATTTCTAATAGCGGACGTTCAGCATTACCGAACATCAACATGTCAGCTTTTGAATCAAACAGCACAGAGCGGCGCACTTTATCTGACCAGTAATCATAGTGGGCAATGCGGCGCAAACTGGCTTCGATACCACCAATCACTACTGGTTTCTTGTAGGCTTCTTTACAACGCTGAGTGTATACGGTAACTGCTCGGTCTGGGCGCTTGCCCCCTTCATTATTAGCAGTGTAGGCATCATCGTGACGCAATTTTCGCTCAGCAGTATAACGATTGATCATGGAGTCCATGTTACCTGCGGTCACGCCGAAGAATAAATTCGGCTCACCTAACTGCATAAAATCGTTTTTGTTAGTCCAATCTGGCTGAGAAATAATCCCGACGCGAAAACCTTGTGACTCAAGCACACGGCCAATCACCGCCATACCAAAACTCGGGTGATCCACGTATGCATCCCCGGTAACAATAATGATGTCGCAACTATCCCAACCTAAGATTTCCATTTCTTTGCGTGACATGGGTAAAAATGGCGCAGGGCCAAAACACTCAGCCCAATACTTGGGGTAAGAAAAAAGACCGCGCTCGGCCTTCATACGCTCAGCAGGCTGGCGTTTAACAGGCGATTTAGCGACAGGTTGACTCAGGTTGGACATACAACTCCACAAAAATAAAAAGTATTAAAAAAGCGCTCGAGAAGGAAATGCGAAAAAACGCTTAAAATTTGACCGCGGGAGTATATACCTAAAGTGCTTTTTAGCCCAGTAAAGACCGCAAAAAAGGCAAATATTTACCGTGAGGAATAATAGACACTGCCCATAAGATTAATGGGCAGTTTAACGCTGTAACAAAACAATATATTGCACAGTGCTTATGAGTTGCTTGGCAGAGGCTGCTCCATTAAGGCATCGAACACGTCCCGTGCTGGGTAACCATCTGCAATCATGTCTTTTGATAATTGAAATTGGCGAATACCACTTCGTGTACCCGGTCCCAAAATACCGTCGGCCTTGCCCACATCAAAACCTAAACCATTAAGCTTATCCTGTAGCTGACGCATTTCATCTACCGTGTAATCCGGCAGCTCAGGCAGGGTTTTAGACAAGGTACTCAAACCAGCAATACGGTCCGCCAAGTGCCCCACAGCGATACCGTAATACTCTGAGTTGTTCCAGCGCAATATTACATTAAAGTTCTTATAGGCTAAGAACGACGGCCCTGCATGACCAGCTGGCACCAGAAGCGCACCTTTGATATCGGCGTTACCAATAGCATGGCCATCAGTACGGGTGACGCCAGCGCCGTTCCATACAGAAAGCGCTTTGGGTTCATTTTTGCCGGCTAAGGTATAATCGAATGAATCAGGCAGACTCACCTCACGTCCCCATTTGTAGCCCGATTGCCAACCTAAATTTTTCAAAAAGTTAGCGGCCGAAGCCAGTGCATCTTGCTCGCTGTCCCAAAGATTAATTTGGCCGTCTTTATCTCCGTCAACTGCGTATTTCATATAAGCAGAGGGCATAAATTGTGTATGCCCCATGGCACCGGCCCAAGAGCCAACCATTTTTTTATCGTCTAGTTTTTCCCGATCGATGAGCAACAAGGCTTGCATTAATTCACTGGAAAAATAACGGCTACGGCGATTGTCACATGCCAAAGTGACTAGCGAATCAATAACTGGGCTTTTTCCCTTGTAAGAGCCAAAATTCGTTTCTAAGCCCCAAAAGGCTAATAGGTACTGAGCTGGTACACCGTATTCTTTATTTAACTCCCCAAGAAAAGCACGGTGCTTGGCCATCATTTGTTGGCCTTTTTCAATGCGCCATGTGTTAACCCGTTTTTCAAAGTAATCTGTAAAGGTTTGTACAAACTCAGGTTGATTTCTATCCAGCGAGATGATCTTTTCTTTGTATCTGGCGCCGCCAAGCACTTCTTCGGTGACACGCTTAGAGACACCGGCTGTTTTAGCTTGCCCCTGTAGGTCGACAACACATTGTGCAAACATGGCCTGTGGGCTCGCTACCACTTGGGCCTTACTTGCAATCTCCTGTTCACCTGACGCATTTACGTCACTGGCATCTTGTTGAGCAGCTACACTGATGCCGCTTAGCAATGAGCAACATACTATGGCAGATAATTTCTTTAACACAGTTTGCAACGGATATCCTTACTGATAAAAATGGGCATTCACATAAGTTTTCTTACGCTATACCACTGGTAATAAATCATAGCTTTGAGTGGGTATCGCTTATTTTAGCCTTCGCCCGTCAAACAATTATCGTCGTTCTTGATTTCGCTTTTTGGTTCATCAATGCCTGCTATTTCTTTGCGCCATACGGATTCAGCCATAATATCGGTGTTAAGCTCAATATGGTCAAGCCACGTTTTACCAATTAAATGATCAAATTCGTGTAGGAAAATGCGTGCCACAAACCCATCTAAGCGCTGAGTGGCCGGCGTTCCATCGCGTTGCAGATACTCTATCTCAACCCAAGTCGCCCGGCGAATAAAACCACGTAAACCAGGCACAGACAAACACCCTTCCCAGTCCTTTACTGTATCCTCGCTACTTTGTATCACTTTGGGGTTAATTAACACCAAAGGTTCCATGTCAGGTGCATTTGGGTATCTAGGGCCGGGCCGTGATGCAATGATCATGACTGCGCGCTCATCAAATAGTTGCGGTGCTGCAATACCGACCCCATTGGCTTCTTGCATCGTCCCGAGTAAGGCATCTACGAATTTTTGAAACGCAGCGGTTTCAATATCTGTCTGGGAGACTGATTTGGCTGGCGTACGTAAGACAACTTCACCCACTTGGGCAATTTTCATCATGTTATTTTTCTCATTCTTTTCGTGAATTAACTGACCAACTGCAACTCGGCGAATTCCCGATAAAGCGCATTGCTAGCGAGTAATTCTTGGTGATTACCTATTGCCACTATCTGACCTTTGTCCATCACGACTATGCGATCCGCATTAATTACAGTGGCTAATCTGTGGGCAATAATTAAGGTGGTCTTTTTGCGCATGAGTTCATCCAACGCCAGCTTGATGAACTGCTCATTAGCTGCGTCCAGTGAGCTGGTTGCTTCGTCCAGCAACAAAATAGGCCGATCAGCGAGGATTGCTCTAGCGATAGAAATTCGCTGTTTTTGCCCACCAGATAAACGGACACCTCGCTCGCCCAGATAGGTTTGGTAGCCTTCGGGCAACTGCTCAATAAACTCATCAGCTCTGGCCGCTTTAGCTGCTGCTTGCACGTCTTCATCGCTGGCGTCCGGTCGTCCGTAGCGAATATTCTCGGCAACACTACTAGCAAAAATCACTGACTCTTGGGGGACAAGGGCATATTGTTGGCGTAAAGCCTCTAGCTCAAGTTCTGCTATGTTCACCCCTTCTAAGCTAATTTGCCCCGACTGAATATCATAAAACCGCAGCAACAGTTGAAATAAACTCGATTTGCCAGCTCCACTTGGCCCAACTAACGCAATACGCTCGCCGGCTTTTATGTCGAGGGAGATATGCTGTAATGCTGGACTACCTTCGCCGCTTGGATAACTAAAAGTCACATCTGATAGGGTTAAATTGCCTTGCACCTTTTTTGCTAATAATTGTGGGGTTTCTGGCTCAAGC
>OJFV01000110.1_pt1 | contig 43527 bp, 45 predicted proteins | sample 1594391 | NCBI WGS metagenome assembly OJFV01 (sample SAMN05416856, study PRJEB24817) | seawater metagenome | isolation source: Sea water | place: Canada:Atlantic | collected 2013-11
CTTTCCGCCAGTTCCCCTTTTTTGACCCAGCCGCTGCGCGGTGAGCCTTTACAATCGAACCATCAATAAAAATCAGAGCGTCTTCGCATTCTTCAGCCAAAGCATCAAATATGCCCTTCCAGACACCGCGTTCTCCCCAGCGGACATACCGGTTATAGACTGTTGTGTGAGGGCCATAACGCTCAGGAAGATCTCGCCATGGCGCGCCTGTGCGCAATATATAAAAAATCCCGTTCAGAATAACCCGGTCGTCCCGGCGGGCCGGACCACGGCCTCTTTTCGGTAGTAAAGGCTCAATAATGAGCCATTCTGCATCGCTTAAATCAAATCTTGCCATTATAAAACTCCTTAATTCGGAGTTATGAATCATAAAAAGTCATATACAGCAAGATATTGAATTGGGTTCACACCCTAGAATGTTACTTCAAGAATTAATCTTGTAATAACTCTTATACCAGTCGACAAAGTGGCCAATACCTTCTTCAATAGTAACAGAAGGCGCGTATCCTGTAATTTCAGTAAGCTCACTCACATCGGCCCAAGTCGCGGGCACATCCCCATCCTGCATTGGAAGCATGTTGTATTCCGCTTTTATGCCCAGCTTCTCTTCGAGAATCTCGATATAACGCATGAGTTTTTCACATCGCGCATTACCGATATTCACAACACGGAATGGTGCAACGCCGCTTGTGTTCGAATTAGGGCTATTCGCATCCCAATCCGTATCAATACTTGGCGGCACATCAGCTAACCGACTGATACCCTCAACGATATCTTTCACATAGGTGAAATCCCGCTTCATATCGCCATTGTTAAAGACGTTGATCGGTTTACCTGCAAGAATATCTTTGGTGAACATGAACAGAGCCATGTCAGGTCGACCCCAAGGACCATAAACCGTGAAAAATCGCATTCCCGTACTCGGAAATCCAAAAAGATGAGAATAGGTATGCGCCATCAACTCGTTGGATTTCTTTGTTGCCGCATAAAGCGTAAGCGGGTGCTCGGCACTTTCAGAAACCTTGAAAGGCATAGACGTATTCGCACCGTAGGCAGAACTGGTTGATGCATAAACAAGGTGCTCAACTGGATAATGTCGGCAAGCCTCAAGAATGTTCAAAAAACCATCAACATTGGATCGGAGATAAGCTCGTGGGTTTTCCATACTATAGCGAACACCAGCTTGCGCAGCCAAGTTCACACAAATTTCAGGGCGATATTCTTTGAAAACGGCTTCTACTGCATCCCAATCCGCAAGGTCGATCCGTTTTTCGACAAAGCCTTCAAATTTCTTCAAATTGGCAAGACGTGCTTCTTTAAGGGCTACCTCATAATAATCACTGACGATATCAATACCAACAACTTGATGCCCTAGCGTTAAAAGAAGATCAGCAAGGTGATAGCCAATAAAACCAGCGGTGCCCGTGATTACATAAGTTTTTTTTGCCATTTAAAGAATAAAGTGTCCTATATGGGGTTAAGACCAGAAGTTTTCTAAGGCCGTACTTAGCATTAATATATTATCACGAACAACCTGCTAGAGAATTATCGTGCCTTAAATACTACATACGGAGTAAAATCACCACCATTCACGGAGTGACGTTCACAGCATGAATGACAGTTGACCTCTCCTAAATTACCCCGTAGATTGCATAAAACATCAAAGGGAACTCCATTTGCATGCCGTCAAAATCGGGTATCAAAACTGACCTCGAATTTCTTCAGTCACTTGAAGAAGGCGAAGTCATGTCCCAAATGACGATATCAAAACGCATTGGTGTTTCGATCGGTTTTACAAACTCACTTTTAAAACGCGCTATCCACAAAGGTTATGTAAAAGCAAAATCTGCACCTTACAAACGATATGCTTACTACCTTACGCCGACAGGGTTTAGTGAAAAAAGTCGACTTGTTGTCGAATATTTAGATACATCACTCGATTTTTTCAAGAATGCTCGTAACCAATACGTCGAATTATTCGAACAGGCTCAAATTAGAGGCCAAAAACGCCTAGTACTTCTCGGAGCAGGAGAACTAGCTGAAATCGCGATAATGGCCGCTTGGGATAGCAAAATCGAATTAATAGCCATCATCGACACCCAATCCCAACGCGATAAAGTTGGACACATTCCAGTGCACAGAACATTGGAAGAAATATCCGATTATGACGCAATGGTCCTGACAGATTCAGACACACCACAAGTTACTTATGAAAAAATAACCCTTCTTGAGGACCACACAAAATTACTCGTCCCAGATTTTCTTCGCATTCACTCATCGGATGTTTTTGAAGATATTAACGAGGAAGAGACATGAAGAAGTGGTATGTCGTTAATACTCAAACTAACCAGGAAAATCGAGCTGAAATCAATCTGACTCGTCAGGGCTATCACGTATTTTTACCCTTCTTTATGAAATCCAGAAGGCATGCCCGAAAAGTTGACGTTGTAAAAAGGGCGCTCTTCCCTGGATATCTTTTCGTAAAACTGGATACCAAGATTGATAGCTGGAACTCTATAAATAACACTTATGGTGTCCGCAGACTTATATCTAACGGTAATCGACTTCCTAGCTTACCTGATCATTTTGTATCTAGCCTAAAAGACACTAATCATATTCAAGAACATACAGATCCTGACTTACGGTTAGGGGCGAAAGTAAAATTTTTGTCAGGCCCATTTACAGATGTAATAGGTACTCTGTCACAAATGATTGACAAAGAGCGAATTACAGTTTTACTGGACCTACTTGGTAGAGAAGTAAAGACAACGACATCACGTCTGGATGTGACACCAGTCACATAGACTAAGAAGTCTTAATTATAGATAGCCTGAAACGAGTGAGAACCTTTTCACCCGAAGTGCGGTAGCGTGGAAAATTTCAAGAAATGTTTGGACAAAAATTAGTCTAATATGCGTGTTTTACTCACAGGTGGAACTGGATACATAGGAAGTCATGCCGCTGTCGTACTAGCCGAGGCAGGACTCGATGTTGTACTATACGACAACCTTAGCAATAGCAGTCAAGACGTTGCCTCCAGATTAGAGAAGATCATTGGAAAGAAACTCTCCTTTGTAAAAGGTGACGTTCGGGACACCCTCTTATTATCCAAGACCCTTACTGAATTTCAAATTGATGCCGTTATTCACTTTGCTGGCTTTAAAGCGGTTGGAGAATCTGTCGCAAAACCGATCGAATACTACAGCAACAACGTCGGTGGTACTATCAGCCTCTTACAGGCTCTACAAACAACCAATATCAGGACTCTCGTTTTCAGTAGTAGCGCCACTGTATATGGCGACCCACAATATCTACCCATTGACGAAGAACACCCCATAAGTTCCACAAATCCTTATGGCCAAACCAAAATACAAATTGAAGAAATGCTGGCAGACCTCGCAAAGTCGGATCCAAGTTGGCACATTGCCTGCCTACGCTATTTCAATCCGGTTGGAGCACACAAATCCGGCTTGATAGGTGAAGATCCACAGGGAATACCAAACAACCTTATGCCTTTCATCAATAAGGTCGCAGCTGGAAGCCTTCCAAAGCTCAGTGTTTTTGGAGGCGACTACCCTACTCCTGACGGAACAGGTGTACGAGATTACATTCATGTTTTAGACCTCGTTGAGGGACATTTAGCGGCTCTAGACTTTCTTCAAACCCATAGCGGATGGCATGCTGTTAATCTTGGTACCGGTAAGGGGATTAGTGTACTTGATATGATCAAAGCCTTTGAAATCGCTACGGGGCATCCGGTAACACATGAAATAGTTCAACGTCGTCCCGGAGATATTGCGACCTGCTATGCTCATGCAAGCAAGGCAGCGACCAAGCTCAACTGGGAGGCGACCAGAACACTTAAAGAAATGTGCGCCAGTTCTTGGAATTTTCAGGCTCATCACCGTGCAGATTCATTGTAAACTAGGAATTTCATTACCATGATTACACCTGTCATTCTCTGCGGTGGATCGGGGACGCGGCTCTGGCCTCTTTCTCGGAAGAGTTACCCAAAACAGTTTGTTCCCCTTATTAATGGCAGGAGCCTCTTTGAATTAACCGTTGAACGTGTCTCAAAACTCGGAGACCGTATCATTACAGTTACATCCGAAGAGCAACGTTTCATGGTCACAGAACAGTTACAGGCTGTTGGTATGATCGGAAACATAATTCTAGAGCCCGCAGCACGTAATACTGCAGCTGCAATGGCTCTCGCGGCTCTTCATTTACGTGAAATAGGCCTTGCAGAAGAATTACTGCTCTTTTGTCCTGCAGACCACCATATACCTGATGCAGATACGTTCAGCGCGACAATTGAACACGCTATTCCCGCAGCAACCGCGGGCACTATTGTAACCTTTGGTGTGGTGCCAAGCTGTCCAAGTACTGCTTATGGCTACATTCAACAAGGTGAAAAGCGAGATGACGATTGTCATCAAGTCTCAAAATTTATTGAGAAGCCCGACGAAATCAAAGCTCAAGAGCTGTTATTACAAGGTAATGTACTATGGAATGCAGGTATATTCCTTGCCTGTGCAGATACATTGTTAAATGCTCTTGAACAACACTCCAATGATATCCTCCAAGCTTGTGAAAAAGCAATGAAGGGCAACACCCAAGAAACCGTTCAGGATGGTAACACCTTTATACGCCCCGAACCGGAAATCTTTGCGAGGTGCCGTTCACAAAGCATCGACTATGCGGTCATGGAGCCTCACGACAACCTGGCAATTGTCCCCTTCCAGGGCCAGTGGAGCGATGTCGGTAGTTGGAATGCCCTCGCTAACCTTACTCCTGCAGACGTCAACCAAAACAGGGTCGACGGACAAGGCATAATACACGGCGCCACAAACACCTTTATCCATGCGCCACACCGACCAGTCGTTGCACTCGGGACACAGGACTTAATTATTGTAGACACCCCGGACGCCGTCTTGGTTGCACACCGCGACGTGGCAGAACAAGTAAAAGAAGTCGTAGCAAGACTGGAAGAGAAGGAATTATCTCAGGCCGTCATTCATCGTAAAGTATCGCGGCCTTGGGGATGGTACGACTCTCTAGATATAGGCGAACGTTTCCAAGTTAAGCGGATTGGTGTGAAACCTGGCGCGAGTTTGAGCCTGCAAAAGCATCACCACCGCGCAGAGCACTGGATAGTTGTTAAAGGCACTGCGGAAGTTACACGCGGCAAGGAAGTATTTCTCTTGAGCGAAAATCAGTCCACATATATTCCCGTTGGGGAGCTTCACCGCCTGAAAAATCCTGGGAAAATTCAACTTGAAATGATCGAAGTCCAGTCTGGTAGTTATCTTGGTGAAGATGATATCGAAAGACTGGATGATACCTATGGACGTATTGTAGAAAAATAATGGTACAAGAAGAGCAAATTTTTGTTGCAGGCCATCGCGGAATGGTCGGTTCGGCTATCGTACGTCACCTTTTGAATCAGGGCCATTCTCCAAAAAATATTGTCACTGCTATGCATAGCGAGCTTGACCTTACTGACCAGGCCGCAGTCCGGGTCTTTTTTAAAGCTAATAGAGTAACTCAGGTATACCTTGCTGCTGCTAAGGTCGGCGGCATATACGCCAATAACACTTACCCCGCAGATTTCATCTATAACAATCTGATGATTCAAGCTAATATTATCGATGCGGCCTTTAAAAATAGCGTCGAAAAATTACTGTTCTTGGGCTCAAGTTGCATCTATCCAAAACATACCGAAAATCCAATTACCGAAAGCGCTCTCCTTACAGGCACACTGGAGCCAACAAACGAACCTTACGCAATAGCCAAAATTGCCGGAATCAAACTTTGCGAGAGTTATAACCGGCAATACGGACAAAGCCATGGCATCGATTATCGCAGCGTCATGCCGACAAACCTTTATGGCCCCGGAGATAATTATCATCCAGAAAACAGTCACGTTATTCCTGGATTAATTCATCGTTTTCACGTAGCAAAAACCAATAACGACCCCGAAGTCAAAGTCTGGGGGAGTGGCAAGCCAAAACGTGAATTCCTTTTCGTCGACGACATGGCCTCTGCTTCTGTACATGTCATGAATCTCGCTAAAAATATCTATGAACAACATACCCAACCTACTCTAAGCCATATAAATGTCGGTAGTGGAAATGACATTACGATAAAAGAGTTAGCAGAAAAAATTGCTAAAGTGACTGGCTACCAAGGTCGTATAGAATTTGATAATAGCAAACCAGACGGCACCCTTAAAAAATTGATGGATAACTCACGTATCTTGAATTTGGGGTGGCAACCATCTGTTGCACTGGAAGATGGGCTTAAAAGCTCTTTAGAAGATTATTTAAAATAGAGAAACGCTCAAAAATGAACACAAGCACAACTCCAAAAATTGCTCTCATTACAGGTGTAACAGGTCAGGATGGCGCTTACCTTGCCGAGTTCCTACTCGACAAGGGTTACATTGTTCACGGCATCAAGCGCCGGTCGAGCCTTTTCAACACAGATCGTATTGATCACCTTTATCACGATCGGCACGAAGAGAACGTTCGTTTCTTTCTGCATCATGGGGATTTAACCGATAGCACCAGCTTGATCAGAATTATTCAAGAAGTTCAACCTGATGAGATATATAATCTTGCGGCACAAAGTCACGTAGCCGTTAGCTTTGAAGAACCGGAATACACTGCGAATTCTGACGCACTAGGCCCGCTACGAATTTTAGAAGCCATTCGAATTCTTGGCCTTGAAAAAAAGACCCGCTTTTACCAGGCCTCGACAAGCGAACTCTATGGATTGGTCCAAGAAACCCCTCAAAAAGAGACTACTCCCTTTTACCCTCGTAGTCCTTACGCCGTAGCCAAACTCTACTCCTATTGGATCACAGTCAATTATCGTGAAGCCTATGGAATTTATGCATGTAACGGCATTCTCTTTAATCACGAAAGCCCTATCAGAGGTGAAACCTTTGTCACTCGTAAAATTACCCGTGCTTTAGCTCGTATCAAGTTAGGATTACAAGATTGCCTATATCTTGGAAATCTCGACGCCAAACGCGATTGGGGACATGCAAGAGATTACGTTGAAATGCAGTGGCTGATGCTTCAACAGGACTCCCCTGAAGATTTCGTGATTGCAACAGGTGAGCAATACAGCGTGCGGGATTTTGTTAATGCAGCAGCCGAAGAGCTCGGTGTTGAAATCCGATGGGAAGGAAATGGTATCGAAGAACGCGGAATATTGATTTCGTCTACCCCCCTTTCCGATGAAGAAGCTGCAATGGAAATTGCATCGACTCAGAAAGAAAGAACAATTGTTTCTGTTGATCCTCGGTACTTCCGTCCAACAGAGGTGGAAACGTTGTTAGGTGATCCAAGTAAAGCAAAGGAAAAGCTTGGCTGGACACCGAGAACAACTTTCAAGCAACTTGTAAGCGAAATGGTTCAAGCAGACTTAAAAATCACCATGCGTGACGAACTCATTAAAAGACATGGCCATAAGGTAATGGACTACCATGAATAAATGCGCATTCCTGGCCAAGGAAGTTAAAGGGTCTGACCGAAATTGACTAATTTTAACCCAACAAAATCATTGCCATCAAGCTGGTGTCCTATGTTGGCTATATCGGATCTTTAGCTCATGGCTAATTCAAATGTATCTATGTCTTTAAATGGATCAGTATTCTCACTGCTCAAGCGACTCTACTCTCATATAAACAACCGGCGACGCTGGCAGTTTATTTTATTACTTGTATTGATACTTCTTACTTCTGTCGTCGAAGTCGTGAGCATTGGAGCTGTCATCCCATTTTTGGGTGCGTTGTCTTCTCCTGAAAAATTATTTGAACATCAAGCCACACAGCCGTTTATCAATTTCCTTAATCTGACCGAACCCGATCAACTGTTGTTCCCGCTCGCTGCAGCATTCGCAATCGCAGCGTTGGTAGCCGGTGCAATGCGCTTGTCTCTTTTGATAGGACAAACTCGACTATCATTTTCGACCGGGCATGAGCTTGGTGTTAATATCTATCGCAGAACCCTATTTCAACCCTATTCTATTCACGCTGCCAGAAATAGTAGCGAGGTCTTAAATGGAATTTACGGCAAAGCCAGTGCCGTAACTTCAGGCGTCATACTACCCGTTCTCAATCTACTAAGTGCTACGGTTCTCCTAAGTACAATCATGCTTACGTTGTTTCTACTCGATCCTATTACCGCCTTGGCAGCCTTTGGAGGGTTTGGCCTTATCTATGCAGTAATTATCAAGTTAACACGAAAACAACTCATGTCAGATGGACACCTCGTAGCACACCATTCAAATGGTGTGATTAAAACCCTGCAGGAAGGTTTAGGCGGCATTCGAGATGTCTTGATACATGGAAGTCAAAATACCTATTGCGATGCTTACCGGGACGCTGATCTTCCCCTTCGACGTGCGCAGGGTAATACTGTTATCATCGCGCAAAGCCCCCGGTTTCTTATGGAAGCCCTTGGTATTCTTCTTATGACAATATTGGCCTACACTCTTGCGAGACAAGCCGAAGGTCTGCTTGGGGCAATCCCAATACTAGGCTCCCTTGCTCTTGGAGCTCAGCGTTTGCTACCGGTACTGCAACAAGGGTATCAATCATGGTCTTCTATACGCGGTTCCCAAGCCTCACTTTATGACACACTCGAGCTGCTAGACCAGCCTTTACCAAATTATGCAACATCCTCTGCGAAGCCTCCGATCCCCTTTAAAAGTAGTATTCACCTAGAACAAATATCGTTTCGGTATGCTCCAGAAAATGATTGGGTACTAAAGAATGTGCAGCTTACAATTAACAAGGGCACTCGGATTGGTTTCATTGGCTCAACAGGAAGCGGGAAAAGTACCCTTATTGATATAATCATGGGGTTACTTGAACCGACAAAAGGCCAATTATTAATCGATGACACTCTTTTAGACAACGAAAATCTACAGGCATGGCATCAGCACATTGCGCACGTGCCACAAGCAATTTTCCTTGCGGATAGCAGTATCGCAGAAAACATTGCCTTTGGTGTTCCGAGAGAGCAGATTGATCAAATGCGCGTTCAAGAAGCCGCACGTCAAGCCCAGATTTCTGATGCAATTGAAAACTGGAAAGAAGGATACCAAACAATTGTGGGTGAGCGAGGAATTCGCCTAAGCGGAGGACAGCGTCAGCGGATTGGTATCGCCAGGGCACTATATAGAAAAGCCGATGTTATCATTTTTGACGAAGCAACAAGTGCACTTGATAACGAAACTGAAGAAGCGGTTATGGAAGCCATAGATAATTTGAGTCAGGATTTAACGATTATATTGATCGCACACAGGTACTCCACTTTACGCACCTGCTCTGAAATTATCCAAGTCACCCAAGGTAGCATCAACTCTGTCGGGAGTTACCAAAATCTCATGAACGAAACGAAACAAGAACCCAAAACCAGGTCTCAATAAAATAACCATGCTTAAAAATTCATCGATACTCATTACAGGAGGAACCGGGTCTTTCGGTCACTCCTTTGTTCCCATGACACTAGCTAAGTACAATCCACGCCGATTGGTAATTTATTCTCGAGACGAGATGAAGCAATGGGAAATGGCCAAACTTTACGGGGATGACGATCGAGTCCGTTTTTTTATTGGAGATGTTCGAGATAAAGATCGTTTGACACGGGCGTTAAACTCCATTGACTACGTTATACATGCAGCTGCGACAAAAATTGTGCCCACGGCCGAATACAACCCTTTTGAATGCGTTAAAACCAACATTAATGGTGCGATGAACCTTATCGATGCTTGTATCGATCAAGGGGTTAAACGCGTTGTCGCGCTATCCACTGATAAAGCAAGCAGTCCGGCAAACCTATACGGTGCCACGAAGCTAGTTTCAGACAAATTATTCATTGCTGGCAACTCATATTCTGGCGAAGCAGACACAAAATTCTCTGTTGTACGCTATGGAAATGTCATGGGGTCTCGCGGCTCAGTTATCCCGTTCTTTTTGTCTCTGGCAAACAGAGGTGCACTACCTATCACCGACACACGTATGACCCGCTTTATGATTACATTGGAACAAGGCGTCGATCTTGTTTGGAAAGCCCTTGAAGACATGGTCGGCGGAGAGGTCTATGTAAAGAAAATCCCTTCTATGAACATCACTGATATTGCAAGAGCTGTTGCCCCTGATGCTGAGCAAAATGTCATTGGAATACGTCCAGGAGAAAAACTGCACGAGCAGATGATTGCTATTGAGGATGCTCCATATACTTATGAATACGAAGATTATTACAAAATACTCCCAGCGATATTCAATTGGAGCCTTGATCCGACACGAATAAAAAATGGTCAACTAGTTTCGCCGGACTTCACTTACAGTTCCGATAACAACGCTGATTGGATGAACGTTGATCTATTGCAAAGCTGGATCCGAGCGAACCTCAATCAAATTGGCAAGGTCTAAGCTATGATCCCATATGGTAGACAAGACATCACTGATGAAGATGTTCAAGCTGTCGTAGAAGTGCTAAAATCTGATTTTTTGACACAAGGGCCATCTGTGCCTCGTTTCGAGGACTTAGTTGCTGAATATTGTGGTGTTGAAAATGCAGTAGCTGTTAACAGCGCAACCAGCGCGTTACATATTGCTTGCCTTGCATTGGGTTTGGGCAAGGGAGACTTGCTCTGGACAGTGCCAACAACTTTTGTCGCCAGTGCTAACTGCGCTCTTTATTGTGGAGCCGAAGTCGACTTTGTCGATATTGATCCGCAATCCTATACTATGTCAGTCCCTGCGCTGGCGGAGAAGCTCAAATTCGCAAAATTACAAGGTCTACTTCCGAAGATTGTAGTACCAGTTCATCTCTGTGGGCAATCTGCTGATATGGCTGGGATACAAGTGCTGGCTCAAGAGTATGGTTTCAAAATCATTGAAGATGCCTCTCATGCCATCGGTGGTAGCTACAAGGGAGAGCCAATCGGGAATTGCAGCTACAGTGACATTACTGTATTCAGCTTTCACCCTGTGAAAATTATCACAACTGGCGAAGGCGGGATGGCGCTGACCAATGATCGTGAGTTGGCACGAAAGATGGAATTGCTTCGTAGCCATGGGATTACACGTGAAACAGATCTTATGACACATGAGCCAGATGGTCCGTGGTACTACGAGCAAATTGATCTGGGTTTCAATTATCGGATGACTGATCTTCACGCGGCTCTAGGCTGTAGCCAAATGACCCGACTTGATGATTATGTAGCCCGGCGCCATGAACTGGCCAATCACTATCATGAGGCTTTATCCGATCTTCCTGTAATAACCCCTTGGCAAAGCTCTGAAGGTTACTCTGCCTATCATCTCTATGTAATTCGTCTTGATTCTGACAAAATAGCTCCTAGTCACCTTCAGGTTTTCAACTCATTGAGAGAACAAGGCATTGGTGTCAACATGCACTATATACCTGTACATACCCAACCTTACTATCAAGATCTGGGTTTCATGATCGGTGATTTCCCAGAAGCGGAAAGCTACTATGCGGAAGCCATTAGCCTTCCACTTTACCCGACCTTGACGCATGAAAAACAGCAAGAGGTTATTTCCGCTTTGAAGTTGGCTTTACAGGGGGAGTAAGTGGAAAATCAAGTGCTTTATCCTGCCAAACGGCTTGCTCTTGGTACTGTGCAATTCGGTTTGCCATATGGCGTAGCAAATAAAAATGGTCAGGTCTCACAACAAGAGGCTCAAAAAATACTCAACCTGGGGTTATCCCATCATCTTTATATGATAGATACGGCGATTGGTTACGGGAACAGCGAGAGCTGTTTAGGGGAAATCGGTGTTTCCCAGAACAAGGTCGTAAGTAAGCTCCCTCCTATGCCGGAAGATACCACAGATGTCGAAGAGTGGGTCTTCGGGCAGGTAACAGATTCATTGAATAGACTGAAAGCACCTCGGTTGCACGGCTTGCTCCTGCATAGGCCCTTAGACCTCTTGGGGGAAAATGGCCCTTCGCTATACAGTGCACTGCTGAAAATGAGGGACCTGTCATTAACAAAAAAAATTGGCCTTTCTGTATATTCTCCTAACGAACTAGAGATCCTCTTTACGAAGTATAATTTCGAATTGGTTCAGGGGCCCCTAAATATTATTGATCGTCGGCTATTTGAGAGCGGTTGGTTGCAACGTTTGAAAGATCAAGGGGTAGAGATCCATACTCGCTCAACATTCTTGCAGGGGCTTATGTTGATGTCAGAACAAGAACGTCCTTCTAAATTCTCGCAGTGGAGTGCTCTATGGACTAAGTGGCACCAGTGGTTGAAGGTAAATACCGAAACAGCATTAAAAGTCTGTTTAGCTTATCCTCTTTCTCTCCCTGAGATTGATCATGTTCTGATTGGCGCTGACAGTGCTGTACAGATGCAGCAGATTCTGGAAGCTTTGCCACAAGGCGAAAGAACCAATTTTCCCAATATCTCAAGTACTGATCAAGCCCTGATAAACCCGGCAAACTGGCCGAAACTCTAATCCCAACAATTTAGATGAAGCACATCATGAAAAGTGGTCAAAAACTCTGGCAACGCGCAAAACGAGTTATTCCAGGCGGCAATATGCTACTGTCCAAGCGTGCCGAAATGTTCCTTCCAGACCAATGGCCTGCCTATTTCAGCAAGGCTAGCGGATGTCGAGTATGGGATCTGGATGACAATGAATACATCGATATGTCAATAATGGGAATCGGGACCAATACCTTGGGTTATGGGCACCCCGAAGTAGACGAAGCCGTCCGCAACACTGTTACTGCCGGTAACATGTCAACATTCAACTGCCCAGAAGAGGTCTATCTCGCGGAAAAGCTTGTCGAGTTGCACCCTTGGGCCGACATGGCTCGGTTTTCACGCTCTGGCGGGGAAGCCAATGCAATTGCCATCCGGATTGCGAGGGCTGCTGCTGGCAAAGATAAAGTCGCCATCTGTGGCTACCACGGTTGGCACGATTGGTATCTAGCCGCCAACTTGGGTGATGATAAGAACCTCGCTGGGCACCTGTTGCCTGGGCTTGACCCGAAAGGGGTGCCACAGGATCTAGGGGGAACAGTCCTCCCGTTCAACTACAACCAGTATGAAGAATTGGAACAACTGGTTGCTGAACATGATATTGGCGTCATTAAGATGGAGGTGGTTCGAAATAAAGGACCGGAAGATAACTTCCTGCAAAAGGTTCGGGACCTTGCAACAAAAAACGGGATTGTCCTGATTTTTGACGAGTGCACCTCCGGCTTCCGTCAAACCAATGGTGGAATTCACAAAATGTACGGTGTCGAGCCTGATATGGCAGTTTTCGGCAAGGCGATTGGGAATGGCTACGCTTTAACAGCTGTTATCGGGCGTCGTGAAATTATGGAGAGTGCCCAGTCGACCTTCATCAGTAGCACCTTCTGGACGGAACGTATTGGCTCTACAGCCGCTCTTAAGACACTTGAAGTTATGGAACGAGTCAAATCATGGGAGCGTATTACAAAAACAGGTCAAGATATTACAGCCCGTTGGGTCGAGCTAGGTAAAAAGTATGGCCTGCCTCTCGTGACCAACGGTATTCCTGCGATAACCAGCTTCGGGTTTGAATCGCCAAACACTCTTGCTTACAAGACTCTAATCACTCAGGAAATGCTTGCGAAAGGGTATTTGGTCACCAACTTAATCTTTGCCTGTACTGAGCACACCCCTGAGATCATTGACCGCTACTTCGAAGCTCTGGATCCTATTTTTGCTCTGATTAAGGAGTGCGAAGACGGACGTGATGTCAACACTTTGTTAAACGGACCTATCTGCCATAGCGGTTTCAAGCGCCTAAACTGATTCCAACAATGAGTGACACCTCAATCATATGCACTTACTCTTTGTAACCGCTGCAGATTCAGCCATTGGCTTTGGTCACCTAAACCGATGCTTGTCGATAGCGTCAGCAGTAGCGTTTGACCAAATTACAACGAATTTTTTCATACTTGGTGACGATAACGCTGCTGAAATCATGGAGAAAACGGGTTACCGTTATAATCTCTACTCCTCCAAGGATTTTGCCCAAGGTTCAATCAATACTTCCGAACTGATAAACGATCATTTTGACGTCGCATTAGTTGACCTTATCCACTCCTCTTTCTTTGACCAGGGAAACAATGCAAATGATTTCTTCAAGAGAATTACAAAGTTTGCTCACATTGTGGCTGTTATTGATTCATTAGGAGAGCAATCCTTGGCAGCACAACTACCTAATGCGCCGATTGATTTTCTTGTTGCACCCTACGCTCTTGATGAACCTTCTCTTTCTCGCATTCACGGTGTGGGCAGGCATCAAATTCATGGCGTGGAATATGCGCTTTTATCTCCGGCTTACTTGGGTGCCCCACTCCGCGTTGCGAGAGCGAATGCCAATCGCATACTTGTAACTTGTGGCGGTAGCGACCCTACAGAAATGTCTTTAGTTGTGCTTGAGGGGCTTGAACAACTTGAAAGCCAATATGAATTACGAGTTATTATCGGCCCGCTATTCGAAAAAGGCCTGAAGACAAAGATCGAAGATTTTTGTAATTCCTCAATGCATAATATATCACTAATTATTAACCCAGATAATCTAGCAGACCATATGTTGTGGTGTGATATAGCAATATCGGCATCTGGATTGACCAAATATGAGCTTGCTGCGACTGGTACTCCAGCAATTTTATTCTCTATAGACACCAAACATGATTTTGATAATCGCCCTTTTGCTGAGTTAAGAACCGCGATTGATATGGGATTATCCACCCAATCAACAGAGTTTGCAGAAAAAACATTCAATCTCCTTAATAATTTGATAGAGAGAGAGGAGATGATGCAAACTGGGCTTGAACTCATCGATGGAAAGGGCGCGCATCGTCTTATGACAGAATTCACGAAGGAGTTATCGTGCTAAATAAAAATGTACTAATCAAAGACATCTCTGTTGGGGGCAATAATACGCCATATGTCATTGCTGAAGCCGGCTCCAATTTCAATAAGGATCTTGGAACCGCTAAAAAGTTGATTGACGTGGCAGCAGATGCTGGTGCTAATGCAGTAAAATTCCAATTGTTTCGAGCAAACCATCTTTATCCTGATGGAGGTGAGTTATATGACATATTCAAATCCATTGAGCTCGACCCCGACTGGGTTCCCTTACTCGCTGATCATGCCCAAAAGCGCGGTATCCATTTTATGGCGTCTGCCTTTGATACTGTTTCCCTTGATGCTCTGGAAGCTGTGGATGTTCCTGCACACAAGATCGCTTCTTCTGAAACCACCAATCTGCAATTTGTTCACTACGCAGCCTCAACCGGAAAGCCAATTATTATTTCTACCGGAATGTGTGACATGGTTGATGTCGAAGAAGCTGTAAGCGTTTGTCTTGGTGCTGGGAACGACAACATTATTCTCATGCAGTGTGGCGCGATGTATCCTCTTCCGCCAGAATTAGCAAATCTTCGCGTCATGACATCATTTGTCGAAAGATTTGGATGCCCAACTGGCTTCTCAGATCACACTCTGGGTTTGACAACATCCATAGCTGCGGTTGGGCTTGGCGCAAATATTTTCGAAAAACACTTTACCCTTGATCGAAAATCAGACGGACCGGACCATTTTTACGCTATAGAGCCCGACGAATTAAAAACTTACGTCAAAGACTTACAAGAAGCACATCAAGCCTTAGGCACCCCCATTAAAGAAATGCTCCCAAAAGAACGAGAGTTCGGCCGTAGAGAAGGACTCTATTTTTCAAGGGATATGAAGGTTGGTGAAGTGATAACGAAGGATGATGTGATAGAGAAAAGACCCGCTATAGGATTGAGGGCACGATACGCGCATGTAGTGATTGGCGCGACTCTAACAGAAAATACTGTTAAAAATCAACATTTTAAATGGGCCCTGTTAAATTTTGGGGTGAAATCATGAATATTACCACACCTGAAAATTCTGCTGACAAATGGAATGCAGAGATCAAGCGTGAGAACCAAGCTCAGAAGTACCCCAAATGGCCAAACGAAGTCATGGTTAAAACTTTGTTTGGCGGCGGTTCCTATCTAAAAAAACCGTTCAAGCCTTCACCTGAATGGCGTGTACTGGATGTTGGGTGCGGCTTTGCAAATAATCTGGTCCCCTTCGCCGATATTGGATGTGAGTGTCATGGTGTTGACCTCCACCCTGAAATGGCCGGTACTGTACAAACTATAATGGATAAACGCGGTTATAAAACCAACATTCAAGTCGGCTCCAATCGTTCATTGCCATACCCTGACAATCATTTTGATCTGCTCTTATCTGTTAACACCATGCATTATGAAGGCAGTCATAAAAATATATTGTTGGCTCTGAAAGAGTTCCGCCGTGTCCTAAAACCCAATGGTGGAGTGTATATATCTACTGTAGGCCCGGAGCATAAAATTTACAAACAGGCTAAATTACTAGGACAACACAAATATCTCGTACAGAACTTCGATTTTCGAGATGGTGAGGAGTTCTTTTTCTTCGATACCGAAGAATATTTAAAGCACTATTGTGAACAGTTTTTTACTTCCGTAGAAACTGGCAGAGTAACAGAAAAGCTACCAAACTTACCTTTAGATTTCCTTGTATGTCTCTGCCGATAGTAGAGGAAACAATATGCCGAAACCTCTAGTGCTTTTTGGCTCTGCAGAAACAGCAGAACTAGCTAAATTTTACTTTGACAATGACAGTGATTATCAAGTCGTCGGTTTCACGGTTGATGATGAGTTTGTTGAATCTGACCAGTTCATGGGACTGCCAATTGTTCCATTCAGCCAAGTAAGGAAAAGCTTCCCGCCAAAGAGCCATCAGATGCACATTGCTCTTTCATATTCAAAGTTCAATCAGGTTCGGCAGGAGAAGTACATCCAAGCCAAAGATGCGGGATATCAACTAGCATCCTACGTCTGCTCAAAATCAGTAACTTGGCCGGACCTTACAATTGGTGACAATTGTTTTATCCTTGAGAATCAAACGATCCAACCTTCAGTAAAGATTGGTAACAACGTCATGATTTGGTCGGGTAATCATATTGGCCACGGAAGTGTTATTGGGAACCACAGTTATATTGCTTCACATGTTGTTATATCCGGCCATTGTAGTATAGGAGAGCGTTGTTTTTTAGGCGTAAACGCTACTTTGAAAGACTTCACAAAAATCGGTGACGACTGTTTCATCGCCATGGATGCTTCAGTAACAAAAAAGATGCCTTCAGGTGCCGTTGCATTGGGAACATCCGCCAACATACTAACTGAAGATAATCGGCTCGCCCGAGTCTTAAAAAAATCGTACTTCAAGCTTTAATAAAAAAATAGGTGACCTGACTTATGAGCAGTGAAAAAGATTTCAACTACAAAATGGAAACCAAAGCATCCGAAGATCAACTCGCTCATCGTGAGTTAATTAATCAGCTATTCAAGGATCGCCCTATGCCGGACGATCAGCTGCTTATTTGCTTAGGATTATTTATGCGAAGTTCGGCATTAACCAAAATTCTATTTGTCAATGAGGCCTATCAACTTATCTTAGACCAGCCTGGAATCATTGTCGAATTTGGTACTTGGTGGGGACAAAATCTTGTTTTGTTTGAAAATCTCAGGGCTATATATGAACCCTTTAATCAAAGCCGGAGAGTTGTGGGGTTTGATACTTTCTCAGGTTATTCGTCTATTTCCGATAAAGATCGCCCGAGTGAAACTATCAAGGCTGGCGGCTATAAGGTATCTGAGAATTATTTCGAGTACTTGAAAGAACTAATTGACTACCACGAAAAAAATAATGTTTTGGCTGCGATAAAAAAACATGAGCTAGTACAAGGTGATGTTTCTAAGACTGCACCAGCATATTTTGCTGATAATGATGATTCAGTGATTGCTTTGGCCTACTTTGATATGGCTTTGTATGAACCAACTAAAGCTGCGCTGGAAGCGATCAAACCTTGTTTGATACCAGGTAGCGTTATTATGTTGGATGAATTTAACAACCGTGATTATCCTGGAGAAACAAGGGCATTCAAGGAGTGTTTTAAAGGGATACCCTATGAGGTCAAGAAATCACAGTATATGACCGATCGCACATTTATCATTATCAAATGACCACATTGATGTTCAAGTCCAAAGCGATTTCCTGGAAGAAAACCGGTCTGATCATAAAGCCACAGACTGATAAATGGTGGTCTTTATCCCATGCTATGGTGCCAACTCCTGATAACTTGGGAGGAGGAATATTTCGAATTTATTATTCAAGTCGGAATGATAAAAATCAGTCCCATGTTACCTGGGCTGATGTAGATTTGAACGAGCCCTTTCACGTTGTACGATACAGCGAGAGCCCAGCTTTACTTCCAGGTGATCTGGGGTGTTTTGATGATAATGGTGTCACACCGTCATGCATTGCTGACATCGGGAATGGAGAAAAGGCTCTCTACTACATTGGCTGGAATCCAGGCTCTACCGTACGCATGCACATTTTCGGTGGCCTTGCCATCAGTAAAGATGGAGGGGAAAGCTTCCAACGTTATTCGCGGGCTCCTATCCTTGAGCGAAATAGAACGGACCCTTTCCTCAACACAGCACCTTGGGTAGTCAAAGCTGATAACGAATTTCGTATCTATTATGTCTCCGGTTGCGGTTGGGAACACAAAAACTTACCCCGTTACAACATCAAAATGGGCCGTTCTCTCGATGGAAAAACATGGCAAAGAGATGGTCATATTTGCATTGATTTTAAGGATGCCACTGAAAGTGCATTAGCCCGCCCTTATGTAATTATTGAAGATGGTATATGGAAAATGTGGTTTGCCCACAAAGGAGATAATTATCGTGTCGGATATGCGGAATCTCTAGATGGCATTGAATGGGTTCGACGTGATGATTTGTCTGGTATCGATGTTAGTTCAACAGGCTTTGATTCCGACATGATTGAATACGCGGCAATTGTTAGGCACGAAGAGCGACATTTCATGTTCTACAATGGCAACAATTATGGATATGATGGAATAGGGTTGGCAGTAGAAGAATGATTCGTGTCGCTATTATGCAACCAACATACCTTCCGTGGATAGGGTATTTCGGCCTGATGCAGTCGGTTGATGTATTTATCCTCTTAGATTCTGTACAATTCACACGGCGCTCTTGGCAGCAGAGAAACCAAATTAAAACAACAAGCGGCGCTCAATGGCTATCTGTCCCAGTCATATCAAAAGGAAAGCGTGATCAACGTATCGACGAAGTTGTAATTGATCAGAGTACCTGTTTTTTAGAGAAACATCTTAGGGCCATTGAACACAATTATCGCAAAGCTCCCCACTTTTCTGAATTAGCACCTACTCTACTGCCGGAATTTGAAGTCACTCACAGTCTCCTTGTGGACCTAAACATCAACTTTATTCTCCGCATCGGGGATATCCTCGGTATTAAAACTCAAGTATTACGTTCAAGTGCCATGCAGGGAAGCGGAAACAAAGCAGATCTATTATTGTCTCTATGTCAGGAAGTGCGAGCCAGCGAATACATTTCTCCACCGGGATCACAAAGTTACTTGAATGAGACGGATATATTTGCGAAAGCCAAACTGCCGGTTAAATATTTTCGCTTCCAACATCCGATTTACTCTCAAATGTATGGTGATTTCCTGCCTTACATGTCCAGCCTCGATTTCTTGTTTAATTGCGGTAAGGATAGTACAGCTTTAATTTCAAAGGGATGTACGATTACTTCATGAAACGTCTAGCGATTATTCCCGCACGCGGGGGCTCTAAACGTATTCCACAGAAAAATATACGTGACTTTTGTGGAAAACCTATGGTGACCCATATCCTGGATGCGGCCAAAGCCAGCGGACTGTTTAACACTATTCATGTATCTACAGACTGCACTCGAATTGCAGAAGTTGTCGCAAATCATGGCTTCACGGTAGATTTTATGCGTCCTGATACGCTTTCTGATGATACTACCCCAATAATGCCTGTAATGAAATTTACAACCGAAGAATATCTGCGACGCGGACACGCTTTTGACCAAGTTTGGTTGCTTATGGCCTGTGCACCTTTGACCACTGCTCAGGATCTTGTCTCTGCAGAAAAACTCTTCAGTAGAGCAGGTGCATATTCGCCTTTATTAGGAGTGTGTGAGTACCCAGTTCCCATCGAATGGGCTTTTAAACGAGAAGATCATCAAGGACAATTGGTTCCTGTTCAATCAGGTATGTTTGCCATACGCTCTCAGGACCTGGAAAAAAGATATTTTGATGCAGGGTCCTTTTCCATTTTCCCTCCCCAAAAAATCCTGGAAACTCAAGGGGCAGGTTCCGATACCGGTTTCATAGGCTATGAGCTTCCTAAAGGAGCGGTTGTGGATATTGATGATGAGCAAGATTGGAAGCTCGCAGAAGCAATTTACCGTAGTAAAACTCCAACTAAAATTTGATTAATACAACAACGGACAAAAATGTGAAAATTGTTGCAACTATTGAAGCTCGAATGAATTCATCACGACTTCCAGGTAAGGTCCTTCTTCCTGCACTTGAAAAGCCTATGCTTGAACATTTGACTCGTCGCTTGAAAGCCGTTTCATCAATTGATGAAATTGTACTTGCAACCAGTACAAATGCTGTTGACGATGTTCTTGCTGATTTCGCCCTGAAAGACGGCATCAGTTTATTTCGAGGAAGTGAGGCCGATGTAATGGGGCGCGTTCTTGGAGCAGCAGAATCTGTCGATGCGGATGTTATTGTCGAAATTACGGGTGATTGCCCAGTTATAGATCCTGATCTGGTAGAACAAACAATACAGGTCTTCAGTCGGAACAAAGCAACCTATACCGCCAATTCATTTATTAGTAGTTACCCAGATGGTATGGACACTCAAGTCTTCACGACAGAAGCTCTTAAAAAGTCAGCTTCCATGACTAATGACCCACTTGATCGTGAACATGTTTCCCGGCACATGGTGAACAATCCTGAAATTTTTCGCCATGTATATCTTGTTGCGCCGCCATCATTACAGTGGCCTGGCTTGGGGTTAACTCTTGATGAACCTGCCGATTATAAATTATTGAAACTTCTCATTGAACATCTAGGTTCGATAGATCCTCTTTTTGGGTGTGGAGCTATAATTAAAGCCTTCCGAGAGCACCCAGAATGGCTCGAAATTAATAATTCGGTCAGCAGAACCCACATACGCCCGCTCTAATGAAAAACAAAGTACTCATTATTGGTCTGGGGCAAATTGGTTTTGAATATGACAGTAATAATTCCGATGAAGGGATTGTTTTAAGTCATGCAAGGGCATTTTCCTCTCACCCTTACTTTGAGCTTGTAGGGGGGGTGGATAATTCGCCCGAACAGTGCTCCCGCTTTATTAAACAATATGGATGCATGGCTGGTAGTGATCTCATCTCTATTTTGGAGAAAACGATTCCAGATGTAGTGGTGGTAGCTACATCTACGGTACATCATGGCTCGGTGCTGAGAACCGTACTAGAAAACAGTAATCCACGCGTAATTCTTTGTGAAAAGCCATTGTCATTCGACCTTGAAGAAGCACGTGGCATGCTGCGCCAAAGTCACGAGAAAAATTGCCTGTTATTTGTCAATTATCTGCGCCGGGCCGAGCCAGGTGTACGCGAAGTTAAACTTCGCTTTCAGAATGGCCAGATTGCCAATCCTGTTAAAGGTGTTACCTGGTATACAAAAGGTCTGTTACACAATGGTTCACACTTCGTAAATCTACTTGAATATTGGCTTGGAAAAGCGACTTCATTTAAAGTTATTTCTACCAAAGGACCTCATGACACACAGGACTGTGAACCTGACGTTCAAATAACATTTCCCTACGGAAAAGTCACGTTTTTGGCGGCGCAGAAAGAAAATTACTCTTTTCATGAGGTCGATTTAATTTGTCCAAACGGACGTCTCCGCTATTTGCATGGGGGCTCAAAAATTATTTGGCAGAAAACCGAACAAGATCCTCAATTTGCCAACTACACGGTGCTTTCCTCAATAGAGGACGAAATTCCTTCTTTTAGTCAAAAGGCACAATGGCATGTCGCTGACCAGTTGGCTGTTCACCTAAACAGTGGGGTTTCCAGCCTTTGCAATGGTGAAGACGCTTTGCAAACAATAGAATTTCTTATGAATATAAGGGCGGCACTATGACCGGACAACTTAACAACGATAAACTAGCATTACTGGGTGGCGAAAAAGTAATCATCAAAGAATTTGCCCGCTACAATCCAATAGGTCAGGAAGAAGTTGACGCTGCTAAGGCCGTTATTGAAAGCGGCGTTTTGTCACAATTTTTGGGACGCTGGCACCCTGATTTTTTTGGTGGACCCAAGGTACAAGAGTTCGAACGGATATGCGAAAAGCATTTCGACGTCAAGCATGCAATTACAGTGAACTCCTGGACATCTGGTCTTGTTGCTGCTGTGGGAGCAATTGGTATTGAACCTGGTGATGAAATCATTGTCAGCCCTTGGACAATGTCGGCCACTGCCACTGCTATTCTACATTGGAACGCCATCCCTGTTTTTGCAGATATTGAATCAGAAACTTTCTGTCTTGACCCTGATTCCGTTGAACGTAACATCACTCCCTATACGAAAGCGATCCTTTCTGTAGACATCGCGGGGCACTCTGCTGACATGGATGCCCTTTTAGCGATTGCTAAGCGGCATGGATTGAAAGTTATCTCTGATACCGCCCAGGCACCTATGGCCACCTACAAGGGAAAGTATGCAGGAACTCTTGCTGATATTGGTGGCTATAGCTTGAATTATCACAAGCACATCCACACTGGTGAAGGCGGCATTCTTGTAACCGATGATGACGACTTGGCTGATCGTATGCGTCTAATCAGAAATCATGCCGAAGTTATTGTCAAAGACAAAGGTGTCACCAATCTCAGTAACATGATTGGGTTCAACTTCAGATTGGGAGAAATTGAATGCGCCATTGGTATCGAGCAGCTAAAGAAGTTGAAAACAAAAGTAAACTCTCGGCAACATATAGCACTAAGGCTGGATCGAGGGCTAGCTAACCTTAAGGGATTGACAACCCCAATTGTCAAACCCGACTGCACCCATGCCTACTATGTCTACACAATGCAATTTGATCCTGAAGTCATTGGGGTTGATCGTGAAACGGTCCATAAGGCGCTGGTAGCTGAAGGCGTTTCAGCACTTGCTGCTCAGTATGAGAACCTCCATCTACTACCCATGTATCAAAAGAAAATAGCATACGGAAGCAAGGGCTTCCCTTGGACATCAGATATCTGCCGTCGCGAGGTTAGTTATGCAAAGGGTATTTGTCCTGTTGCAGAAGACATGCATTCTCGACGCTTTCTGGGGTTCGGCATATGCAGTTTCGACTATACTGATAATGATGTTGATTCGATTATCGAAGCGTTTCAAAAAGTCTGGCGCAATTTGGAGGCCTTGCGATGATTTACCAGTTATCTACCGATTACTTTGTCCGGACCATGCGCGAAAGTGACTTGGACAAGGCCTACCCAACATGGTTCGAGGATCAAGAAACCAACCACTACAATTCCCACGGTAAATTTCCTAAAACTCAAAAGTGGTTCCGCACCTTCTACGACAACTTAGATCGTGAAGACCGAGTAGTTTGGGCTATTTGTCACAAGGATGATGGACACATTGGGAATGTAAGCTTGCAGGGTCTATCCTTTATCAACAGGAACGCTGAGTTTGCCATTCTGATTGGAGATGGACGCCACAGGGGGAAATCAGTTGGCGTCAATGCAGGTTCAACTTTACTCAAACACGGCTTTCAAAAGCTGAACCTAGAACGTATCTACTGCGGGACCGCAGCGAGCAATATCGGCATGCAGAAACTGGCACTGAACCTGGGAATGCGAGAAGAAGGTCGCCGTAGGAACCACTTATTTTTGGCAGGCCATTGGGTAGACATGCTGGAATACGGCGTTATGAAAGATGAGTTTCTGGACAAAGAATCATCAAAATGATCGGTGTTGTCGCTCATGATGCTGGTGGAGCCGAAGTACTCTCAAGCTATATTCAGCGAAATAATCTTGACTGCCTGTGTTCTCTCGAAGGTCCCGCAAAAACTATTTTTAAAAAAAAGTTGGGGAAACTCTCAATCATCCCCTTGGAAAAACTAATTGATCGCTGTGATCAGGTGATCTGTGGCACAAGTTTATTATCCGATTTTGAGTGGAACGCCATGAAACTGGCTATCGAAAATGACCGATCAACAGTCGCAGTTCTTGATCATTGGGTTAATTATCGACAAAGATTTATACGTAATGATAGACAGTGTTTTCCAGATGAAGTTTGGGCTGGAGACGATTTAGGTTATCATTTGGCCACGAAAGCAATCCCTGAATCTCGAGTAACATTAATACCCAATCCCTATTATCTGGATCTAAGGGATGAATTCATTACGTTAACAGCACCACGTCGGACCACAAACGGTCTCCGAATTCTTTTCGTTTGCGAGCCCCTTAGAAAAGAAGGCCTCAAACTTTTTGGAGATGAACGTTACTGGGGGCATACAGAAGAGGATGCGCTCAGATACTTTCTCACCAATTTAAGTTCTTTCACAAACGAAATTGATCGTATAGTTCTTCGCCCCCACCCTCGAGAAGAGAATGACAAATACGACTGGGCAGTTAAAGAGTTTGATTTGCCGATATTTACCGAAAGTAATAAAACTCTCGTAAATCAAGTTACGGAAACTGATGTGGTTATTGGGGGAGCGACAATGGCAATGGTGGTAGGACTAATCGCTAAAAAGCGGGTAGTCTGTTGCCTTCCTCCGAATAGTAAGGTCACAAAACTTCCCCATACGGACATTGAGAGTATGTCTTCTTTTGTCAACAGCTTCAAAAAGCTTTAACAGACTTAAATATGGAGCATACAAGTTGTTCATATACACTTAGGTATAAAAAATTCAGATGATAGTTTCTAATTTTCCAGATACAGAACGCCTTCAACTGCGGACCTTGAAACTCTCGGATGTGAGTGAAGACTACTTAGCATGGATGCAGGACCCTGAGGTGAATCGTTTTCTTGAAAATCGTTTTAAAGATACTATAGATTTGAGCGAAATCGCTGAGTTTGTTTCTACAATCAACAACAGCAATCATAGCATATTGTTTGGAATATTTCGTAAAAATGATGGTAAGCATATCGGTAATATGAAACTCGGCCCAATTGAAACGGAGCATGCTCGAAGCGTGATCGGCTATCTAATCGGCGACCGAGAAAGCTGGGGGAAAGGTTATGCAAGTGAAGCTATCAGTGCTGTAGTTCGTTTTGGATTTAGGGAGCTTGGCCTAGCAAAGATCACTGCAGGCTGTTACGAAACAAATATCGGATCGGCAAAAGCATTGTCAAAAGCTGGATTTACCCATGAGGCAACAATCCCTTCACACTGTATATGTGAAGGCGAACGTATTGCATCTTGGTATTTTGGCATAAATAGCTAACACAACCATTCATCCACCTCCTTATTAGAGCCAGTAAAGTTCATGTCCCTCCTCAATTGCATTAAAAGGCTTTTTCTGCTCCCTCAAAGCTTAAAAACGTCTCTTAAATCACAAAAATTTATGGCGCATAATCGTCGTTTTTTTTCACGAACAGTCAGAAAACTATCAAAAAATCCTATTATTCTGTTCGAGCTCAATACTATGCACTCGGCGCATATATCATACTCATATCTGGCCAACATCTTGGCCGATAAACAACAAGCAGAAATTGTCGCCTATACCCCAAGATGCCCCCAGAACTGGAGAGAGAAACTAGCATTTTGGATTAAAAGTACGATTGGATACGAGCATTTTGGCGTTTATCGCTCATTTGGCACTACTACTTTTTGGAATGCCACTCCCACCAGAGCACAGGAAGCAAGAGCCAAGAAGCTTACGGATAAGTTACTCCTTAAAATTAACAACGTTACAGATATTGATAATTTAAAAATCGAAGGAGTGCGGGTTGGTGATTTAATCTACGACACCTATCTGAGACGTAACAGTGTCCCTACAATTGCCCCAAAATCGCCAGAGTTTCACCAACATTTGCAAGAATCTGTTAAGCTCTTTATCGCTTGGACCGACTATCTGAATGACCATGATGTTCGTGCCATTAATCTCAGTCATTGCGTCTACAATCTGGCGCTTCCATTGCGTCTGGCGGTACGAAGAAACATTCCAGTATACCAAATTAACCTGACTCATCTCTACCGCCTTACTGAACAAGATATGTTTGCCTACAACGATTTCCACTACTTTCCTGATCGTTTTTCTTCTTTACCAAAAGAGATTAAAAAAGATGGCTTAGCAGAGGCCGAACAAAGAATTAATCGCCGCTTATCTGGCGAAGTTGGCGTTGATATGGCCTATTCTTCAAAGTCGGCTTATGGTGCTACCCAGGAAAAACTATTACTACAAAAATCTCCTCGCAAAAAAATCCTAATTGCCACCCATTGTTTTTTCGACAGCCCTCACAGCTATGGTAACAACCTCTTCCCGGATTTTTATGAATGGCTGGATTTCCTTGGCAAGATAACTGAACGTACGGACTATGACTGGTACATAAAAACCCATCCTGATTATATTGCGGGGACAATGGAAGTTATTGAGACCTTTATTGAGCGGTATCCTAAATTTACTCTCCTTTCGTCAGATGCATCACACCACCAAATCATTTCGGAAGGTATTGATCTGGCCTTAACCGTTTATGGGACAATTGGCTTTGAGTATGCCGCTCTTAATATTCCTGTTATAAATGCCTCATTGAACAACCCACACATCGCTTATGACTTCAATATTCACCCCAAAAATATTGAAGAATACCGGGACATTTTGATGAATTTGGACACTCTGAATTTCAAAATTAACCGCCAGCAAGTCTATGAATATTATTTCATGCGGTTTATATATAATACTGAGAACATTTTCTTCGATAACTATACGGCTGTACTTGAACGGCTTGGTGGGTATACAAAACAATTCTCCCCATCTACATACGAACTATGGTGCAACGAATTTTCATTAGAAAAACATGAAAAAATCCTTACTGCATTAGAGAAATTTATCGATTCCGATGACTTCAGGATGGACTATACTCACTTCGACCAAGAATTTTCTATTCAGCACATTGGAGTTTAAGACATGATTGCGGTAATTTTGGCTGGTGGATTAGGTACACGTATCTCAGAAGAAACACACCTCAAACCAAAGCCGATGATTGAAATCGGTGGTAAGCCCATTTTATGGCATATTATGAAGCTTTACTCCGCCCATGGAATAAATGACTTTGTCATTTGTTGTGGCTACAAAGGCTACATCATTAAAGAATATTTTGCGAATTACTTCCTACATATGTCCGACGTTACTTTTGATATGCAATCAAACAAAATGGAAGTTCACTATCAAAAAGCAGAACCTTGGCGCGTAACTCTGGTAGACACAGGGGAAGCGTCCATGACGGGCGGTCGCCTAAAACGAGTTGCTGATTATGTCAAAGACGAAGACGCCTTTTGTTTCACTTATGGCGATGGTTTATCAGATATTGATATTACGAAGGAAGTCGAGTTCCACAGAAATCACGGCAAATTAGCTACGGTTGCAGCGGTTCAACCCCCTGGACGGTATGGGGCTCTAAATATTAATGATAACAAGGTTAATGGTTTTATGGAAAAACCACGCGGAGATGGCGGGCTCATAAACGGTGGCTTCTTTGTCTTATCGCCAAAGGTTTTGACGCTAATAGAAGATGACACAACCAGTTGGGAAGCAACTCCCCTTGAAACACTTGCACAACAAGAACAATTGATGGCCTGGCAACACGATGGGTTTTGGCAACCAATGGATACTCTGAGAGAGAAAAATCTACTCGAAGATCTTTGGGCTAGTGGGCAAGCACCTTGGCGTAAATGGTAATGAACCTGAATAATAATTTCTGGTCAGGTAAACGCGTACTTCTGACGGGGCACACGGGTTTCAAGGGGGGCTGGTTGGCACTGTGGCTGCAAGAACTCGGCGCTGAAGTTGCGGGTATTTCGTTACCCCCGACGACCTCACCAAACTTGTTCGATACAGCCAATATCAAAGATGGCATATCGAGTCATTTTTGCGATATCAGGAAAGCCGAGGATCTATCTAAGTTAGTTAATGCAATTGATCCTCAAATTGTATTCCATCTTGCGGCCCAACCCCTCGTCCGAGCCAGCTATCAAAAACCCTTAGAAACCTTTGATACAAATGTTATGGGCACAGCGAACCTTCTTGATGCCTTACGCAGCTGCAAAGCTGTCAAAGTTGCAGTGATCGTGACGACAGACAAAGTATACCGAAATAATGAATGGCTATGGCCTTATCGCGAAGAAGACAGTCTTGGTGGACACGATCCGTATAGCGCAAGCAAAGCAGCATCAGAATTGATAATTTCGAGCTATCGTGATGCTTTTCTTGCGGACCAAGGTATTTCTATTGCCAGCGCACGCGCCGGAAATGTCATCGGTGGTGGGGACTGGTCCGAAGACAGGTTACTTCCAGATGCTATTCGTGCATGGCAGAAAGGCCACGTTTTAGAGGTTCGCCGCCCAGAAGCCATCAGGCCTTGGCAACATGTTCTCGAGCCTCTGTCAGGATATCTTAAACTAGCAAAAAAGCTTTGGCGCGAACCAAGCCTTGCTGGAGCCTATAATTTTGGCCCAGAAACAAGTGAAGCAGCAACAGTACAAAACGTAATTGAACTGGCCCGTAAGTTCTATGACGACGCAGAAATCCTTTACGGAGATGGAACCCTCGGCCCACATGAAGCTGGTTGGTTGGCGCTAGAGGTAGCTAAGGCCCGTACAATTTTAGGCATTAAGCCCAAATGGGGTTTAGAGGAATCCATCCAACGCACCATGAGTTGGTATCGTGATCAACAACAAGGTAAAGACGTTAGAGAACTCTGCTATCAAGACATCCTCGCCTTTGAGAATTACCAATGACTCGCTTCACAATTTCCGACTTACCTCTTCCTGAGTTAAAACGAGTACATCGTCATCGTTTGGGCGATACAAGAGGTTTTCTTACACGCCTCTTTTGTGCCGAAGACCTGTTGGATATAGGCTGGGAAAAACCTGTTTCACAACTCAACCATACCTACACCGCTACAAAAGGGACTGTCCGTGGAATGCACTTTCAGCTTCCCCCACATTCGGAAATGAAGTTGGTGAGCTGTATTCGGGGAGAAGTCTGGGATGTTGCGGTTGATTTACGGCAAAATTCACCAACTTTCCTGAAATGGCATGCAGAACATTTATCTGCGGATAACAACAATGCACTCTTGATACCTCAGGGTTTTGCTCATGGCTTTCAGACCTTGTCGGATAATGTGGAATTGTTATATTGCCATTCGGCACCTTTCAACGCATCCGCTGAAGCTGGGCTGGATGTCCGAGACGAAAGGTTGGAAATTTCTTGGCCTTTAATGATAACTGAGTTATCTGAACGCGATCAAAATTTTCCATTGTTGGACTCTCGTTATCGAGGAATAGTAATCTGATGAAATGCCGTCATTGTGACACTGACCTCAACCACACTTTTCTAGATCTCGGTTTCGCCCCCCCGTCCAATGCTTATCTGAGCCCTGAAGATCTCAATAAGCCGGAGAGCTATTTCCCGTTGCGTGTTTTGGTGTGCGATCACTGTTGGCTGGTACAAACCGAAGATTACGCACAGGCTGATCAGCTTTTCAATGCTGACTATGCTTATTTCTCCAGTACTTCCTCGGGATGGCTCAAGCATGCCAAAGCCTATTCCGAGAAAATAACAAGGGATCTAGGCCTCTCAAAGGAGAGCCTTGTAATTGAGGTTGCTTCCAATGATGGTTACCTACTTAGAAATTTTGTTGCGGCGAACATCCCTTGTCTCGGGATTGAGCCAACCGCAAGTACTGCTGCTGCCGCCGAAAAACTTGGTATTCCCGTATTGAAGGAGTTCTTTGGCGAAGTCTTGGGAAAGAGGCTTGCTGACGAGGGAAAGCAGGCCGACCTGATTGCCGGAAATAACGTTTTTGCTCATGTTCCAGACATCAACGATTTTACCCGTGGCTTGAAAGCAGCTCTCAACTTTGGCGGAACGATCACGCTGGAGTTCCCCCATTTGATGCGTTTGATCGAGAAAACGCAGTTCGATACTGTCTACCACGAACATTTTTCCTATCTTTCTCTTTACACAGTTGCTCGCATTTTTGAGAGTGCGGGATTGCGTATTTACGATGTAGAGCAGCTCACAACCCATGGCGGTAGTCTCCGCATCTATGGTTGTCACAAAGAAGATCCACGCCTGAGTACTTCAGCATTGGATGCTCTGAAGGCCGAGGAAGAAACGCAGGGTTTACACCAGCTCAAAACCTATCAAGCATTTCAGGAGCGTGCTGATAAGATTAAGGATGACCTGCTCTCCTTCCTTATCGAACAGAAGCGGGCAGGCAATAAAGTGGTTGCCTACGGTGCCGCGGCTAAAGGGAATACGCTGCTGAATTATGCCGGCGTGAAGCCTGATTTACTTACCTTAGTCTGTGATGCTGCTACGGCAAAGCAGGGCAAGTTTATGCCCGGCAGCCATATACCAATTCTCCCCCCATCAACTTTGATCGATCATCAGCCAGACTATGTCGTAATTTTACCATGGAATATTGCTAGTGAAGTAAGGCAACAGAACGAAAATTTGGCAACAATCGGCACCAAGTTTGTTACTGCTGTTCCGGAGTTGATGATTACATGACCGGGATGATTCTACTAACAGGAGCAACGGGATTTGTTGGCCGGCAAGTGCTCAAATCGCTTACCCAAGAAGGAAAGAAAATTCGCGCGATTGTTCGTGACGGAAGTCAGCATTTGATTTCAGATTACCCCGCTGTAGTGGACGTGATTACGACAGCTGATCTTTTTTCAGAAGATGCTGACTGGTGGTCTAGGGCTTGTGCCGGCATTGATACTGTAATCCACGTTGCTTGGTACGTGGAATCAGGTCTCTATCTCCAATCTGAGAAAAACTTGGATTGTCTGATTGGGACTTTAACAATGGCAAAAGGGGCTATCAAAGCATGTGTACGGCGTTTTGTTGGTGTTGGTACTTGCTTTGAATATGATCTTACTGCGGGTGTTCTATCTACAGACACAGCTTTACGGCCTTTGACGCCATATGCTGGCACGAAAGCCGCGGTCTATACTTCCCTTTCACAAGTCCTACCTCAAGATGGAGTAGAGTTCACTTGGTGCCGACTCTTCTATCTATACGGAGAAGATGAAGATGAGCGACGCTTGGTGCCGCATCTCCATTCCCAACTCTCTGCAAATCAACCCGCAAAACTGACAAGCGGTAAACAAATTCGTGATTTTCTCGATGTCAGCGATGCTGGAGTGATGCTTGTTGAGGCCGCTTTGGGATCAGCGCAAGGAGCGGTGAATATCTGCTCTGGAATTCCAATTACTGTGCGCCAGTTGGCAGAAAAAATAGCTGACGGCTATGGGCGCAGGGACTTACTTAGGTTTGGTGAACGCCCCGACAATCTTATGGATCCACCATGTGTGGTTGGTATAAAATAACTTTTATACCTAAACTTTAAATCAATAAAGGCCAGTCACAAGAGACTGATTTTTTAGTAACAAAATTTAGGGACATTAGTAGCAATATCCCTATCGTTAAATTGGAGAAATTATGGCTGATTTTCAACGAGAAACTGTTGAGCGCATTTCTGCGTACCCTGAAGATAAACAGCTAACAAAAAGTGCTAACGAGTTCATGCTGGCCTCTACTTTACCTAAATATTCTTATAATTTTTTGTGGCTTGGGCGCCCAATTATACAGTATCCACAAGATATGGTCGCCATGCAGGAGTTAATCTGGTCAATCAAGCCTGATCTTGTTATCGAAATGGGTATTGCGCATGGGGGATCCTTGATCCTCAGTGCATCCATACTTGCTCAGCTTGACATTTGTGAAGCAATAGAAGCAGGTGAAACTATCGATCCAAAAATTTCCAACCGTAAGGTATTGGGCGTAGACATAGACATTCGAGATCATAACCGTAAAGCCATAGAAGCACATCCTATGGAATCGCGGATCGAAATGATCCAAGGGTCTAGCATTGCTCCTGATATCATTGAACAAGTTCATGCATTTGCAAAAAATTATAAACGAATTCTGATTTGCCTGGACAGTAACCATACGCATGACCACGTACTCGCAGAATTAGAAGCTTACGCTCCCTTGACCAGCGTTGATAGCTATTGTGTAGTGTTTGATACCATCATTGAAGATTTACCGGAAGAAATGTTCCCAGATCGTCCATGGGGACCAGGCAATAACCCCAAAACAGCCGTGTGGGAATATCTAAAAACTCATCCAGAGTTCGAAATCGATAAAAACATTAACAATAAATTACTGATCACGGTTGCTGAAGATGGTTATCTAAAGCGCCTTGATACTTAAATATCTAATGTCGAACCCAGTTCATCCTAGTTACAATTCTCCCATTGTATCAATCGGTGTCGCCGTATTTAACGGTGAAGCCACATTAGCTGTCGCTCTTGAATCTCTAATATCTCAGACCTTCATTGATTTTGAAATAATTATTTCGGATAATGCTTCAACCGACGACACTGCAGATATTTGCAAGATTTATTGCCAAAAAGACAACCGAATTCGATACGTTCGTCAGCCAGTGAATCTTGGAGCTACTGAGAATTTCAAGTTTGTACTAGACCAAGCGAATGGGCGCTACTTCATGTGGGCTGCTGCAGACGACACTCGATCGACAGATTTTCTACAAGTGAACGTTAACTACTTGGAAAAGCATCCTCAATATATAGCATCAACCAGCCCCAATTGCTTTGAAGGGCAAGAAAATAAAGAAAAAGATCGAATTTGTTTTTCTATTGAAGGTGATAGTTCTGAAGTACGATTCCAGCAATTTTTTGAGAATTGCTGGAAATCGAATGCAATATTTTATTCAGTTATGAGGACAGGCCCTTTACAAGAGTGTAAAATTCTTGGCCAATCTTTTCTCGCTGCAGACTGGGCAATAAATTTATTTCTGGCAAGTCGAGGAAAAATATACCGACACAACAAAGGATTAATGACCCTCGGTATCAATGGAGAGAGTAACTCGCCAGATGCTTACCGGAAATTCCGTAAGGAACCCATAGAGCTATTACTTCCTTTTTATAGGGTAAGCCGTTACACGCTTAGCTTATCTCGCGAATTCTCCTTTGCAGCACGATTTTCATTACTGATAACACTGTTAAAATTAAACTTGAAAGCTGTTGTAGACCAGTGCCACGCAAAACTTTATAGGCTTTACTGCTTACACTATAAGTCCAAGGTAAATATGAATGGCCTAAAATGAATTTTAACTATATTAGGCTAAAATCACAGATAAAACTTATAACTTGAAAATTAAACACATCTATTTGATATTATTTAATATTATCCTCAATTTAAATTTCCTTTAGATTGATCTTCTACTGAAAGGCCGACACATGTTTAGAGGGCTAGTTCGTTCCCTTCTCCCCCAAAGTTTAAGAGAACGGATTTACCGGATTCGTAAGGCATGGAATCCTGAAACTCCGTTAATCCTTAGCCCAGCATACGCTGAAGACGGCCTAATTTCGCAACATGTCTGTGATTTTATGACCGACAATGCATTCAGTGCTGCTTATAAAACTGGCCGTGCTGGAATAAATTGGTCGCACCCAGGTGAAATACGCTTTCGAGCATATATTGCCTGTTGGGCTGCGCAACATGCACTTAACATTGACGGCGATTTCGTTGAGTGTGGCGTAGCTCATGGTGTTCTATCTCGCACAGTATGTGCATATGTTGACTTCCAGAACGTCAACAAGAATTTCTATCTTTATGATACGTTCCAAGGGATACCTGTAGAAACACTGGACGATATGGGAGAAATTAAAAACGCTACACAATTCAATCAAACTCACTATGCAGAGGACCTTATCCCGATAGTTAAAGAACGATTTAACGGATATCCAAACGTTTCAATTAACCCAGGCATATTACCAGAATCACTCCACAATTTTTCCCCAAAGAAAATTGCTTACCTTTCTATAGATCTTAACAATGCTAAAGCAGAGATTGGCGTGATCAAAACGCTTTGGGATAGATTGTCGCCAGGAGCAATCGTATTACTTGATGACTATGCTTACGGACCTGAATTTATAACTCAAAAGAAAGCATGGGATACATTTGCAGCGAGCAAAAACACTCCTCTTCTTACTCTACCGACAGGACAAGGTTTAATATTGAAGCGATAATGCATGGATTACACACTAGATAGTATAAGAGAGCCGACCAAATAAAGAGCCTAATTTTTAGTAATTGCTATGTACCTTATTAAACAAAAATACCTTTTACAACTTTAGTTCGGAGACGATTAAACTAATCAACTATTTTTTAAGGTAGTAATACTCCATGATTCAAATAGTATGCTCATATGGAGATATTAAAGACATTATTCAAATCTGTTCTTTCCACAGTTAAGGCTGCTATCTGTGTATTTGTAACAGCCCTAACTTCATACAATCCAAGGCGCCACTAGCTTAATTATATTCTTACGGGCATAGTCTCCATAATCTTTGAATTTGGGCTAACCAGTGGTTATAAAAATAATCCTGAATTTTATTGCTCAACATACACTTGCAAAGAATAGTTCTCCCTTTGTTCACAAGATACCTTTCAAATCATCCACTAAATACGGAAGCTTATCTTCCTTGAAAATTGCCTTTGATCAACAGGTGTTTCTCCTACAGGAATATGGGGGAATTTCACGTTATTTTTGCAGTTTAGCTAAAGAGCTAAATCAAATATCAGATTTAGATACGCGTGTAATTGCCCCTCTTCATTTCAATAGAAACATTACCACATTGAAAGATGTCCCTGGTGCCGGGTATAAGCTGCCGAAGTTACATCCAAAATTGATGCGCTTAGCTATGGAGACCAGTAAGCTCGCGGCTAGGCATTCGATCAATAAATTTGCACCAGATATTCTCCACGAAACCTACTTTACTTATGATGATTTTCAACCCCGCGGCACAAAACGTGTTTTAACTGTCTATGATTTCATCCATGAACGCTATGCCGACATGTTTGAGCACAGTCATATGACTTCAGGTCCCAAAAAGGCCGCCGCTTTGCGGGCGGATCACGTCATTTCCATATCGGAAAGTACACGCAGGGATTTGATAGAATTTTGTGGTGTGCCTGAAGACCGAATAACGGTTACTTACCTTGCTGCTGACGAATGCTTTCGGCTTGAAAATATTGTCACGAATCCAAAGCTCATAATTACCACCCCCTATGTTCTTTTCGTAGGTAGTCGTGGTGGCTATAAAAATTTTGATGGCTTTGTTCGCGCTTTTTCAAACTCATCTCGTTTAAAAACCGATCTTAATATCGTTTGCTTTGGTGGTGGCCCACTCAGTAAAGATGAGTTACGCCTAATATCAGATTGCGACTTACACCCGGATCAAGTAACCCAAATTGGTGGAGCAGACTCTATATTGGCTCAACTTTATCGCGATGCTGCGGCCTTTGTTTATCCTTCTATGTATGAAGGATTTGGCATACCTCCCTTAGAAGCAATGGCGGCAGGCTGCCCTGTAATTTCCAGTAATACCAGTTCTCTCCCCGAGGTAGTCGGGGATGCAGGCGAGTACTTTGACCCAAAAAACAACGAGTCCATGATTGAAGCAATAGAGCAGGTCGTCTATTCAGAAACTCGCCGCAGAGACCTTATCAAACTGGGGCAGCAGCAAGAGGCCAAATTCAGTTGGGAAAAATGTGCTGATGAAACTCATGCAATTTATAGGAACTTGATATGAAACGGGCCTTGATATGTGGTGTCTCGGGCCAAGATGGCGCCTATTTAGCTCAACTATTACTCTCCAAAGACTATCAAGTTTGGGGAACATCTCGAGACGCACAGGTTTCAACGTTTTCTAATCTTGAACGCTTGGGGATCCGGCAAGAAATCAATGTTCTTTCCATGGCACAAACTGATTTCCGCAGTGTACTCAATACGCTGACACGTTCAGACCCAGACGAAATATACTTCCTTTCAGGCCAGAGTTCAGTAGGTCTATCCTTTGACCAACCCGCAGAAAGTATAGAGAGCATTACAGTTGGCACACTCAACCTACTAGAAGCAGTAAGATTTCTCGGCAAAGAAATTCGCGTTTATCATGCAAGTTCAAGTGATTGTTTTGGGGATGTTGTCCCTGGAGAAAAAGCGACCGAAATATCCTCTTTTCGTCCCCGTAGTCCCTACGGGGTTGCCAAGGCCTCTGCACATTGGCTTGTTGCCAATTACAGAGAAGCTTATGGGCTGTTTTGTTGCAACGGCATCCTGTTTAATCATGAGTCCCCCCTTCGCCCTGCTCGGTTTGTGACTAGAAAAATTGTCTCTACTGCCTGTCGGATTGCCAACGGTTCACCAGAAAAGCTTATCTTGGGTAGACTTGATATTGCACGCGATTGGGGATGGTCACCAGATTTTGTCGATGCGATGTGGCGTATGTTGCAACAAGATAAACCCGACGATTATATAATTGCGACAGGTCAAACACACTCTCTTGAAGAATTTGTAGAACGAGTGTTTTCTTGTTTGGGGTTAAACTATAAAGATCATATCACTTCTGATACATCGTTTTTCCGTCCAACTGAAATTCTCCACAGTGCCGGTAATCCGATAAAGGCAAGCCATGTCCTCGACTGGAAAGCTTCAGTACTGTTTGATGAATTAATAAAACGTCTCGTGAAAGCGGAACAATTAGTACTCAACACATCCAGTTAAATTTGGTTGTTCCGGAGATAAAATTGCCTTTACTTACAATAATAACAGTTACTTGGAATTGCGTGGCGACATTAGAGAAAACACTGCGTTCGGTTCAAGACATAAAAAGTGAACTCATAGAATATATAATCATCGACGGAGTATCCAATGATGGGACCTTGTATCTGATCTCTCAATACCGTGGTTTGATAGACCAACTGGTTTCAGAGCCTGATACCGGTATTTATAATGCGATGAATAAAGGGATCGCTCTTGCAAAGGGAGAATACATCCTTTTTATCAACGGAGATGACGAGCTTGTCTCTGATGGTTTTCCCTCCGTAATTGAAGCTCTCAAAAAAGGTAGTGCCGATATTGTTTGCGGGACAACACTCGTTGGTTCTATCGATGATCCGAGTGAAGTTCTGACGGCTCAACCGAGGAGATTACCTTTTTTCAACACTGTGCCACACCCCTCTTCTTTTACCCGTACGTCTTTACTCAAAGCTTCTCCATTTCGAGAAGATTTACGTATTGCGTCTGACTATGATTTTTTCTTAGGCGCTTATTTAAAGCGAAAGCGGTTTCAAATATTACCAGTAGTTACCGCCTTACATCAAAGAGGAGGAGCTTCCGGTGATCAGGTTTTATCGGAAACGGAAATAGAACAAATCAGGCTCGATCAATTGGGCTGGCGCTACCCCCTGTTTAATGCGGCTGGTTACTTATACCGCGGCCTTAAAAAATGGACCCGGTGAACTAACGATGAACCATAGTAATGAAGCCGTTGTTGTCGGATTGTCTGGAGGTTTGGGTAATCAAATATTTCAGTATGCCGCAGGGCGAGCACTATCTTTAAGATTAGGTGCCCCTTTGAAACTGGATACGTCTTGGTTTACAGGGCAAAAGAACAGAACTTTTGCCCTTGATCCTTTTGCAATAGCCGGAGAGACCTGTACAAGTAGATCCTTAACCCCCCATTGGTTTAAACCTTTCGAAAGCAAGGTATCCCGACGGCTTTTCACATCTCGTATGGGAGCCAAAATTTTCCGTGAACCCCATTTTCATTTTTCGGCTTCTTTCGAAGACATCTCCAGTCCTATATTTTTAGAAGGCTACTGGCAGAGCCCGCGATATTTCCAAGAAGCTACGGCCCATATCCAAAATGACCTGGAAATATTAGGCACTGTGCCTTCTCCATGCCAAGCTATGCTGGAAGCAATCCAATCTTCACAGTCAATATGCATGCATGTCCGCCGAGGGGATTATGTATCCAGTGCAATAACAGCTAAAACACACGGAACCTGTTCCCAGGACTACTATATTCAGGGCATTACAAGCTTAATAAAAGATATGGTGTCCCCTCGTTGTTTCGTTTTTTCTGACGATCCCGAATGGGTACGCGAAAATGTAACTTTGCCCTGCTCTATGACTGTTGTAGATATAAACAGTGGCGATGAGGCTCATTGGGATTTATTTCTGATGTCTGCCTGCGATCATTTTTTGATTGCAAACAGCTCCCTTAGCTGGTGGGGGGCCTGGTTGGGCCGGAATATAAATAAACGTGTCATCGCCCCCCGTAATTGGTTCTTGGATTCAGACAAAGATACCCGTGATTTAATCCCACAAAAATGGGAACGTATTTAACGAAACTGCTACAGCTTTACCAGTTAGACCAAAATGAAGATATTACTCACTACTCCCACATACCCCCCCTTTAACAGTGGACTGGGGAATGCTGTCCAGCAGCAAGCAATCGCTCTTGCATCACAAGGAATGGAGGTCGTCGTTGCAACCAGTGGGTCTAATAGAGGTCTCAGAAAAAGTTGTGAAAATGCCATAAAGATCAAAGAGTTTTCAATTTCAGGCTCGAATAGCCTTCTTTATCCGCTCAAAGGCGACATCGATGAATATGTCAACTTTCTTCGAAACGGTGACTTTGACATTATCATCATGAACGCGTGGCAAAACTGGGCTACAGACATCGTTTTATTAAACACAAAAACAATTTCTGGAAAAAAATATCTCTACAGCCACTGTATCTCGACAAATGTTTTTATGCGCCCTCAACCCCTACGCTCTATTATCCGTTATCTTTGCTGGCGTCCTTATTGGTGGAAGCTCCGTGGCTTTATCCAAGAGCTGGACGGCATTATATTTCTCTCAGATGGCGGTGATGACTCCCGCTTTGATGATATGAAAATTGCTCGCGAAACTGGCGCGAATATTCATATCATTCCCAATAGCTTGTCCAAAGAAGCCATGGACATGCTGTTAAAGCCCTCAACCAACATGTCGGCGAGAAACCAACTGATAAGCGTAGGATCCTATCAGTGGCAAAAGGGATTCGACTTTGTTTTGCGAGCCTATGCCAAATCAGCGGCAAAAAATAAGATCCCCTTAAAGTTATTTGGCCAAGAGCACACAAAATTTTCGGAGAATTTAAAGAAACTCTCTGATCAACTTGAGATTGATAGCAATTATGTCCGCTTTCAAGTTGGTATAGAAGGAAGAGCCCTTCTTGAAGAATACCGTAATTCCCGTCTCTTTATCTCTGGTTCCCACACAGAATGCCAACCTCTGGTTTTACTGGATGCCAACGCAACGGGCACCCCATTCATTGCCAGAAAAACAGGCTGTATTTCTAAGATGCCTGGTGGAATTGCCGTACAATCTATAGAAGATGCAGCGAAACAAATTAATACATTATTATCGGATCGATTAAAATGGGACGAGCTAAATCAGGCAGGACGTTCCGCTGCGATAAAAAGCTATCATCCAGATAATACGACCACATCTCTTTTAAAGGCAATCAGTGCCGATATGTCTAGTAGAGCGATTGAACAACCAAGAAAACTTACCTGTAAGAGCAAGGGTTTATAATGACATCGACACCTCCACTCCTGACAATTGCTCTACCTGTGTACAACGGAGGCGATACTTTACGCATAGCTGTTCAATCAATCCTCGATCAGACTTTCAAAGATTGGGAATTACTTATTATCGACGATGGCTCAAGCGATGGGGTAGTTGAAACGCTTCCTCAATCTTCTGACTCAAGAGTCCACATTCTCCGCGATGGTAATAACAAAGGGTTGTCGTCAAGATTAAACGAGGCGGTACAATTGGCTCGTGGTCGCTATTTTGCACGTATGGACCATGATGACATTTGCCATCCCGAGCGTTTCACCAAACAGATTGATTATCTAAAGTCTAATGAGAATGTGGACTTACTTGGTGCCTTTTGCATCACGATAAATGAACAAAGCCAAATAGTAGGCACTCTGCCGACGGCAGTTACACATGAACAGATATGTAACAAACCCTGGTTAGGCTTTTATCTGCCCCACCCGACCTGGTGCGGGAAAATAGAATGGTTTCGAACAAACCCCTACAAGCATAACCCAGCTCCTTATTGTTGCGAGGATCAAGAGCTATTGTTACGTGCTTATTCAACTAGTAACTATCATGCTCTACCAATGAATCTATTGGCCTACCGCGTTAGAACTAATACACCAATGAAGAGATTGTGGCGCAACCGCTGGGCTTGGTGTAAAGAGCAAGTAAATTATTTTAAAATACATCAGGAAAAACACCTTATTGCTCTTACATGCTTAGTTGCAGTTGCTCGAATTTCGAACGATCTCGCGAGAAAATTTCTTTACGGAATACGTCTTCAAGATCCACAACAAAATAAACATAAAGTTCCTACCTCGGAGCAAGTATTTTGGGAAACAAGAATAGCCAACCTAAAATAAAACCAGTAATGTTTCTTATAGGTTGCGCGGACGAGTTACGATTATGCTGCCTCGCTTCTGATCTTCTTTATTTGCCAATTTTTAAGTGAAAACATAGCCTTATAATGCAAAAATTTTTCCTCAGATCTCCAAATAGTAAATTAGGCCTTCCAATTTTCTTTTTTCTACTGCCAACGATAAGTGTTTTTTCAAGCAATGCACTTGTCCCTTTGACCGTTATCGCCGGGGTTACCCTCGGTTTACATGACTATTTTCGCTACCGTTTTGTTCCTCGTCCGTCAAAACAAACACTTATCCTAGTAGGTTTATTTTTTGGATGGGCCTTCCTCAGTTGGTTTTGGAGTATAAATCCAGAGGGTACATTAAAGGTCACGTCACGGTTATTAGCCTTATCGATATGTGGTTGGCTTTTTGTTCAGGCCGTCGATCACCGCCCTCAAGAGATTAAAAATCGTATCGCCAAGTATTTTTTGTGGGGTTTGTTGCTCGGCGCAGCTACCTTAATCATTGAATCTCAATTCAATGCTCCCATAACCCGCTTGGCTAAGGGATTGTCTGACGATGATTTTTTAAATTTATCCCGTTTGAATAGAGGCACCACTTTTATTGCTATCTCTGGCTGGATTTGCCTGGCATTATACTCACATCTCTTGCCAAGATTCCTATTCCCAATCCTTGTCATCGCCTTAATGGGCGTTTTGTGGTTCGCCCACAGTGAGAGTACTCTGATGTCTATGGGCCTCTCAATCGTTTGGGTAATTACCTTTATTGCTTTCAGTAATTGGTCGAGAAAATTCTTAAAGTACATCATTGCTCTTACCATTCTTGCGATGCCTCTCGTTACAACCCTCGCAGCCCCTATCGGCGAACCAGAAAACTCCTACAATGTGCATACCAGTGCCCACCATCGGTTCTTTATCTGGGGTTTTGTCTCAAGTAAAATTCTCGAAGCTCCCCTAATCGGTGCTGGCATGGATGCCAGTCGTATTTATCCAAATACAAAAGAGGAAACATATAAACGGAAAAGGTCCGACGGTATCATAACTGGTGCAGGAGATCGCGTAATCTCTCTCCACCCCCATAACGCTCCCTTGCAAATCTGGCTTGAACTGGGAGCGGTAGGTGCAATCTTCGCTGTGCTCTGCGTTCTCAATGCATTTAGATGGGTCAGCCAGTTCCCACACGAAAATGCATTGAGGAATATGTCAATCCAGGCTGCAACGATAACAGCGATACTCATGACCATGCTTGGGTATGGAATCTGGCAAAACAAATGGTTTGTTATGTTTTTCCTTTTCAGCGCCCTAGTTGCATTATTACCGGGGCGAGAAAAGACCGGATCTATTAAAGATACTATGGAATAGAGCATACTCTTGTACAGAGCTTCCTGCTTAGGTACAAAGTTTTGGAATATTGTGATCAGAAATACATTAAAATTTCAAACGAATACTTTGCCCCTAATTTTCAATGCAAACATTTCTCAAAGACTATTGAGAGTAGCCAATCAGAAGTTACTCTGAAGTGGCTCGGTTTGTCTGAACAGTTTGACTGAGTTTTATAAGTGGATTTCAGTCCTTGTTAAGCTGCAACCGGGATTGTTTGCAACGTATTGAAATAAACCTGATCTGGTGTCATCCCGTCAAGGGATGAATGGGGTCTTTTGGTATTGTAGAAGGTTATGTACTTTCTGATTGCGGCACGAACTTCCGGGACATTCTGGTATGCGTGCAGGTAAACCTCTTCATACTTTATGCTTCGCCATAATCTTTCAACAAATACGTTGTCACGCCAAGCCCCCTTACCGTCCATAGAGATAGCAATATCAGCGTCCTTCAGCATCTTGATGAAGTTGATGGACGTGAACTGACTTCCCTGATCGGTATTGAATATGTCTGGCTTGCCGTATTGGGTGAGCGCTTCCTCGACGGCTTCGATGCAAAAATCCACTTCCAGAGTGATGGAAAGTCGCCAAGAAAGAACGCGCCGAGTGAACCAGTCAACGACCGCCGCCAGATAGACAAAACCTCTAGCCATGGGGATGTAAGTTATGTCCATGGCCCCTTTGACCGGCAGGGTATGCTTTGCATACCTGAGAGGGGGATTTGATTGGGGCGGGTAACGGGCAAATTTCGTAGCAAGTAGGGATAGATCTTGTGACCAGGCGCAGGCTTTGAAGTGTTGGGGCGGCGGAAAATCGCTTCAACTCCCATGCGCTTCATCAATGTTCTCACATGCAGGCGGCCAACTTTGTATCCCTCTCCAACCAGTAGTCCTTGTAACATACGCGAACCGGCAAATGGATAATCAAGGTGTAATTCATCAATCCGGCGCATCAATGCCAGATCATCCTCAGACACAGGCCGGGGGTGATAATAAACCATGCCTCGACTGATCCCCAGAGCCTTGGCCTGTCGGGATAGTGAGAGTTTGTGCTTGCGATCAATCATTTCTTTGCGCTCAGAAGCCCTGCCTTGCTGAGCGCCCCGCTTAAAAAATCATTTTCAAGCGTCAGCTCCCCAATCTTGGCATGGAGGGTTTTAACATCAATGCCAGGAACTGGGGCGGAGGCCTTGGCTTCTCGCTCAAAGACATCTGACGCACCTTCCAGTAATTGATCGCGCCATTGTTTGATCTGATTGGGATGGACATCAAAGTGCTGACCAAGTTCACTTAAGGTTTGCTCTCCGCGAACCGCAGCTAAGGCCACCTTGGATTTGAAAGCAGAGGTATGATTGCGTCGGGGACGTCGTGCCATTGTGGGATCTCCTGTAATCGGCAACACTGCCATATACAGACCGAAAATCCACTTATATCAACTGTCTAAATTTCCCAAGCCGCTTCTAAACGAGCCTCATCAGAACTGCATGGGAAGAAAGTGGCAAGGTGTATGGTTATCG
>OJFV01000111.1_pt1 | contig 42811 bp, 34 predicted proteins | sample 1594391 | NCBI WGS metagenome assembly OJFV01 (sample SAMN05416856, study PRJEB24817) | seawater metagenome | isolation source: Sea water | place: Canada:Atlantic | collected 2013-11
TATCCTCTTCGTCGGCAGCGTCAGATGTGTATAAGAGACAGTTTGCGCCATGTCGCGAACACTTTGAGAAGCAACAGCTGCAGCGCGAAAACAATTTTGCGCAAAAACAGGCATTGATTAACGAAATTGGCACATTCGCTGAGCATGGTTTATCGGCTGATGCGTTAGCAAAAGCTATTCAGCAGGTGCAGCAGAAGTGGCAAAACGTCGGTGATGTTGATTTCAGTGTTAAAACACAAGTGAACAATGCTTATCGTGAAGCCTTGGCGCCGTTAAAGAAGCAAGTTGAAGTATATTTCAATGAGAATGCTGAGGTGAAGCAAGCGCTTATCATGCAAGCACAAGCATTGTCAGCAGTGGAAGATGTTAATGTCGCCATTGAGCAAGCCAAAGCATTGCAAGAAAAGTGGAAACACGTAGGCCAGACTCAGCGTAAAGTTGAAAATGCCTTGTGGGAGCAGTTTCGCCAAGCCAATGATGTGGTTTTTGCTAAGCGTAAAGCACACAATCAGATACAAAAGCAGGAAAATAACGCGCAAGTAGCTGCCGCAGCTAACATATTGCAAAAATTGCAACAGGCGGTTAACGAAGCACAATCATTGAGCGAATTAGACGACACCCACATGGTGCAAACTGAACTGGAAGCGCAATTGCTAGCAATGCCTAAAGCGTTAAGCTCAAGTTTATTTCGTCGCTTATCTGGGCTCATTGATGAACGACAAACCAAATTAGAGGGGTTGCAACGCCAATCTAGAGCCCACAGTTTGAGCGCATTATTTGATGTTCTGAAACGCTGGGAAACGCCTGCTTTGCCTGATGATATAGAATCATTGCCTAACCAATGGCAGCAGTCGTTTAAAGCTCTTGGGCAAAGTGATGTACCTCGTCTTAATTTAACCTTGATGCTAGAGATAGTATGCGATATCCCTTCGCCGCAAATTGATGAAGCGTTGCGTAAGGAAATACAGCTGCAATTGATGGCCGATAAACTGCAGCAAGGCGTTGAGTATGATAAATCGTCGTTACTGAAGTTATGGATACAACATGGTCCTGTCGCAAAACAAGAGCAGGTGTTGTTAACCCGCGCTCAACGATGCTTTGCTTAGGCAAGCGTTATCTACCGTTTACAGCTGTTTCGCCTAGGAATGCCTAGGCGCTAACTGAAGATGACATAGTGGGTTACATTGAATACATCGAACACATCAAATACAAGCGCTGCTAGCATTCGCTTAAACAAGTTTATTAGCGACTCAGGTTTCTGTTCTCGTCGCGAAGCAGATAAGTTAATAGACAGCCAACGCGTGACGATCAATGGTGTTATTCCTGAATTAGGCACAAAGGTGCTGTCAGGGGACGAAGTGCGCGTGGACGGCAACTTGATTAACGCGAGTGCTGAGAATAAATCTGACAGAGTGTATTTGGCATATCATAAACCTGTGGGGATTACGTGCACGACTGAACGCCACGTTAAAGGGAATATTATCGATGCCATCGGTCATCCCGAGCGCATTTTTCCCATCGGCCGATTAGACAAACCTTCGGAAGGTTTGATTTTTTTGACTAGTGACGGTGACATAGTTAACAAAATTTTGCGCGCTGAAAATGCCCATGACAAAGAGTACATTGTGACGGTGGACAGACCGTTAACAGAACGATTTATTCACGCCATGGGGGCCGGAGTACCCATACTCGATACGGTAACCAAGCCCTGTACTGTAACAATGCAGAGTAAATTCGTATTTCGTATTATTTTAACCCAAGGCTTAAATAGGCAAATTCGCCGTATGTGCGAGTACTTAGGTTACGGCGTAACCAAGCTAAAACGCAGTCGTATTATGTCAATTCGTTTAGCGGGCCTAAAGGTAGGGCAGTGGAGAAATTTAACCCCTGATGAAATGCATGAAATTAATAGTGCAGTTGAAGGTTCAACCAAAACGGCGCTGGAAACCGAGCAGAAAATAGACGCTGACGTTACTGATAGAAATGCTCCACAGACGCGGACAAAACCCCAAGGTAGAATGCGAGGTCGAAGGCAAGGGATAAGTAACACAGCACCGCCTAGGCCGGGCCGAGGGCGTAAACCTAAGGCGTAAGCTGACACTCGCTGCGGGCTTATCGCTTATATGAGTGACACACGCACAACAAGAGAAAAAGACGAGAGTGTCACCACTCTCGTCTTTTTTTGTATTGGGAATTGGATTAGGCGCTTTTTAAAACTTCGGACCCGTTGAGCTAGTGAACGTGTTCGCTAACGTTAAAAGTCATATGTGTACTTCAGTAGGACGAGTACGATACTTGAGTAGCAAATTGAAATGGGCAGACCAAATTTCACAAAGTGTTTCATCTTATAATTACTAGCACTAAAAACCAGCAAATTGGTTTGATACCCATAGGGCGATATAAAGCTAGCGCTGGCGGCAAAGGCGACCGCTAAGGCAAACGGCATCAAAGGTACGCCTAGACTTTCTACCAATCCGTAAGCGAAGGGGAACATCAGTGCGGCAGCAGCGTTATTAGTGACTACCTCTGTTAATAACAAGGTGGCTAAATACACGACCACCAATGCCACAAATGGGCTGGAGCTTGATATGAAGGGCTCTAAATAGTGTGTGAGCGTGGTTATTACGCCTGCGCCTTCCAACGCATTAGCCAGACTAAGAGCGCCGACAATCACTACAATGAGCTCTAGCGGTAGGTGACGTTTAACTTCGTTGGTGGATGTAACGCCAGTGGCGACCAGTATCGCTAGGAAAAACACTAAACCAGTTGCGAGGGAAATAACGGATGCGGCAGCAAGGGCGATAGTTAATAGAAAACCGCCTAGGGTTATCCACTCTTGTTTATCGAGAAGTTTTGTGGCGACTTTTTTCTCAGACAAAATGAAGAAGTTTTTGGTTAAGTTTTGACGTTTGACGAAATCGGGGCCCGTGGCCAGTAGTAGAAAGTCACCTGCTTGAAGTTTAATTTCGCCTAATTTCCCTGATAGGGTTTCACCGTCTCGACGAATGGCCACAACAGCAGCATCAAATAACGCCCTAAAACCAACACTTTTAAGCGTTTTACCAATGATTTGCGCCCGATTCGAAATAATCACTTCGGTAAGGTTTTCACGTAGCAAACCATTTGATTCTGCAAAAAGGGTTAACCCCTTGATGTGACTTAAATTATCAACCTTGTGGATATCACCAGAAAAAATCAGTTTGTCGTTTTGCTGTATGACTAACTCAGGGTTAACAGGGCTGATAAGTTTACCGTTTCGCACCACTTCGATTAAAAAAAGCTCAGGTAGATTACGTAAGTGGTTTTGCTCGACACTTTTGCCTATTAATTCAGAATCGGCTTCTACTTTTGCATCAATAAAATAACTATTGTATTTACGGTTCTTGTTTTCGATAACGGGCAACAGTGGCGTTAACAAAAACATTAACACGCCACAGCTTAAACCTGCGACCAAGCCATACAGCGTAAAGTCCCAAAAATTAAAGCCTGCGTGACCATGCTCGCGCATGAAACTATCAACAATAAGGTTGGTGGAGGTACCAATAAGCGTCACTGTACCGCCCAATATCGCCGCGTACGACAGAGGGATCAGTAACTTAGAGGCAGGGTGGTATTGATTTTGTTTAGTCGGGCCAATCAAACTTGCTACCACGGCCGTGTTATTCAACAACGCCGAAGAGGCGAAGGTCAGTCCAAATAAGCGCCAGTAACTGCGTTTGAAGCTCGCAACAATAAGCGTGCGGCCTAATCGTTTAACCAGAGATGTTTTATCTACTGCTGTGCTTACAATCAACAACAGAATAAGGGTAATTAATCCTTGGTTTGTGAAGTTGTTGATGATGTTTGAAAGCGATAATTGCTGACTTAATATAAGTGCTAGCAATGTGCCTGCAAAAATTGAAGAAGGGCGCTTATTCGTGAGAATAAGCGCCGCTAATGTACCGGTAAATATTGCTAATACCAGAAGCTGGTTTATGTCCATATAGTATCGACGTTGCGCCTACAGCTTAGTGATGTCAGTGGCATTCCAATGTGGAAAATGCTTTCTAACCAAGGTATTAAATTCAAGTTCAAACTCAGAAAACTCTGTTTTCGTACCTGAATCTTGAATAGCATCAATCACCATACCTGCACCGACTGTGCTATTGGTTAATCGGTCAATAATAATGAATGCACCGGTTTCACGGTTTTTGGTGTATGGGTCACAAGCAACTGATTGCGTAAGCTTGATTTTGCCTACACCAATTTCATTCAAATTAAGACGTACTGCATCTTTGTGCTCCATAGTATTCACATCAATCTGATATTCGATATCTGTTACGCTACCTGGAACAAATTTAGTGGCAAATTTAAAACCGTATTGCTTGTTTGGCATTAACGGTGTTTCGTCCATCCACACTAAATTGACTTCATAAGCACTGCTTTGTAAGGGCAGGTTATCAGACTTAACAATCATGTCACCACGAGAGATATCAATTTCATCTTCAAGGGTGATAGTAGTGGTGAGCGGCGTATAAGCCACATCTTGCTCGCCTTCAAAACCGACAATAGAGCGTACTGTGGATTGCTTTCCTGACGGAAGCGCGGTGATCTTGTCGCCTTTTTTGATTTGACCAGAAACAACAGTACCGGCAAAGCCACGGAAGTTAAGATTAGGGCGGTTAACGTACTGAACTGGAAAGCGGAAATCATCGACATTAGCGTCATTACCAATTTCGATATTTTCCAAGGTTTTCATTAACGTCGAACCCTCAAACCAAGGCGTATTCTCGCTCTTGTTAACCACATTATCGCCATCGAGGGCTGAGATAGGCACGAACTGAATATCAGGGATATCTAGTTGTTCAGAAAAGACCAAGTAGTCTTTTTTGATGTTCTCGTATACTTCTTCACTGTACTCCATCAAATCCATTTTGTTGATTGCCACGATGACATGTTTGATGCCAAGCAAAGAAACCAAAAATGAATGGCGACGGGTTTGGGTTTTAACCCCTGCACGTGCATCAACCAATATGATGGCCAAATCACATGTTGATGCGCCGGTTACCATGTTGCGAGTATATTGCTCGTGTCCCGGCGTATCGGCGATAATAAACTTACGCTTATCCGTTGAGAAGTAACGATACGCCACATCAATGGTGATCCCTTGCTCACGTTCAGACGCAAGACCATCTACTAATAAGGCTAAATCTACTTTGTCGCCAGTGGTACCAGACTTTTTACTGTCTTTGGTAATGGCGGCAAGCTGATCTTCGTAAATCATTTTTGAGTCGTGTAGTAAACGACCAATTAGAGTACTTTTACCGTCATCTACGCTACCGCAGGTTAAAAAACGCAGCATGTCTTTTTGCTCATGCTGTTCGAGGTACGCCAGGATGTCAGATTGTAATAACGCGTTTTCACTATTCATGATCAGCAACTCACAAGGAAATAAGGGTTTAAAACGGATTCTTTTTGGTTATAGCTAAGAGGTTTAGCGTGTTCATCGAACACATTGGCAGCACTTTCAATAATAGTGACTTTACCACCGGCGGCACGAACCACCGCATCAGCTGCACCTGTATCCCATTCAGACGTAGGGCCTAAGCGAGGATATAAATGCGCTGCACCTTCAGCAACTAAACATAATTTCAACGAACTGCCCATGGCCACAAGCTCAGGCTCTCCGCCAAGTTTGGCAAGTAGCGCTTGAATGTCAGGACTTTGATGGGAACGACTGCCAACCACGCGCCATTCTTCGTCATCACTCTTCGTCTTAGGGGTAATCGCAGTGCGACTATCACCTTCTAGCTTATAAGCACCTTGGCCTACAATACCGACATAGGTCTGCTTTAGCACGGGAGCATAAACGACACCAAAAACGGGTTCACCATTATCAATCAATGCTATATTGACTGTGAACTCACCATTCTTTTTAATAAATTCTTTTGTGCCATCAAGGGGGTCTACTAACCAATATTTATCCCATGTCTGGCGCTCAGACCAAGGAATGTTGGCAGACTCTTCTGACAAAATAGGTAAATCAGACACAGCTTGTAACCCCTCCACAATACAATTGTGAGCGGCTAAATCGGCTTCTGTTAATGGGCTTTCATCAGACTTTTCATATATCGCAAAATCACGCTGATATATATCCATTATTGCAGCACCTGCTTGGTGTGCAATATGAGTAATACTGTCTATTAATTTGCTATCTAGCATTAGTCAATCAATCCTTTTTGCTTTAATTGAGTGAACAGTTGCTCGGCAGATTCTTGGGCGCTTTGCCCGCTGAAATCAAGGGTAATCTCAGGAGATTCTGGTGCTTCATAAGGTGAGCTTATACCGGTAAAATCAGTAATTTCGCCGGAACGAGCTTTTTGATACAAACCTTTAGGGTCACGCTTTTCGCATTCCGCTAATGGCGTATCGACAAACACCTCAACAAACTCGTTTTGCTCAAGCAGAGACCGGCAGTAATCACGTTCACTTTTAAATGGCGAGATGAATGCGGTGATTACAATTAAGCCTGAATCTACGAAGAGTTTGGATAATTCACTTATGCGGCGAATATTTTCGACACGATCTTTGTCGCTAAAGGTCAAATCGCCATTTAGACCATGACGAACATTGTCACCGTCAAGTAGGTAAGTGTGCTTACCGTTATCGGCTAATTTCTTTTCTAATAAATTAGCGATGGTCGACTTGCCAGAGCCGCTCAATCCAGTCAGCCAAACCACACACGGCTTCTGCCCTTTAGCGTCAGCGCGGCGACGCTTGTCAACCTCGTGCTGATGCCAAACAATGTTGTTTTCCATTAGAAATAACCTTCCATCTTTTTCTTCTCCATAGAGCCAGAGGAGTCATTATCGATAACGCGCCCTTGGCGTTCAGACGTTTTGGTTAACAACATTTCTTGAATAACTTCAGGCAATGTATCTGCCGTCGATTCAACTGCACCTGTCAAAGGGTAACAGCCCAACGTTCTAAAGCGCACTGAACGCATCTCTGGCGTTTCACCTTCTTTTAGTGGCATGCGCTCGTCATCAACCATGATCAACAAACCATCACGCTCTACCACTGGGCGTGGCTTAGCAAGGTACAAAGAAGGAATTTCAATGTTTTCCATGTAGATGTATTGCCAAATATCTAACTCTGTCCAATTCGACATAGGGAATACACGAATGCTTTCGCCTTTGTTAATTTGTGAATTGTAGATATTCCATAATTCTGGACGTTGGTTTTTTGGATCCCAACGGTGGTTTTCATCCCGGAATGAGTATACGCGCTCTTTGGCACGAGACTTCTCTTCATCACGCCTTGCACCGCCAAAAGCTGCGTCGAATTTGTATTTGTTCAACGCCTGCTTAAGACCAACCGTTTTCATAATATCTGTATGCTTAGCACTGCCATGAATAAATGGGTTTATGTCCATATCCACGCCTTCTTGGTTAATATGAACCAACAAGTCTAGATCGTGCTTCTCTGCCATTTGGTCACGAAAGGCAATCATTTCGTGGAATTTCCATGTGGTATCTACATGCAGCAAAGGAAAAGGAATTTTACCTGGCGCAAAAGCTTTACGCGCTAGATGTAGCAACACAGAAGAGTCTTTACCCACTGAGTAAAGCATTACTGGGTTATCAAATTCAGCGGCTACTTCACGAAAAATGTGAATACTTTCCGCTTCTAGCTGTTTCAAATGTGTAACGTTTGGAATCGACGAAGTCATAGAGTTTCTCGTGCTAAGTTAATGGATATACTAAAATATTATATGCATAGAACGTTATCACGAAATACGGCTGTCATGATATATTTTTTAAAAATATATCATGACAAAGTGACAATTGTTTGAATGGGGTATTACTTTAAGGCTTGGAGTCTTTCTTTTGCCCACAATTGAGATTGTTGAAACATTGAAAATGCATCATCAAAATTAACGTCGAGATTCTCGCACAGATGATACACATCGCTCCACTGTCCGTTTTCAAAAAATTCGCTTAACATCAAGTACTTCGCCTGTTCCCCTTGACGTAATACGATACTGTCTTTGATATTTTGAGATATAGGCAGTTTCTCCATAAGGTCTGCGATATCAGCATCTAACATGGCGTCTAGCAGTGATAACAGCCCCACTAAAAAGGCAGAAGACACCCCGTCGCGTTGATTAGAGTATTCTGTCAGTAATTCACAATAACGAGCCCGCGAAAGAGACATAACGGTGAGCTCAGCAGGCTTGCCCTCACTGAATTGAGCGGTGAAAAGCAGTGACACAAAGCGCCTAAGTTCGGTTTGCCCCAACACCACGATAGCTTGTTTTATCGTTTCAATTTGTTTGGTGCGCTTAAAAATCGGCGATTGGGCATAACGTAACAATTTAAATGATAGGCTCACATCAGATTCAAACGCTTGAGTGATAATCTGAATTTTAGGGTCTTCTTTAGCCATTTCACCCATTAACTTTGCTATCGACATTTGGGAAGGCGTCAGTGCGGTATTTTTTATGATCTCAGGTTTACTGAAAAAGTAGCCTTGAAAATAACAACAACCATAGTCCAGTGCTTGCAAGTATTCTTGGTGAGTTTCGATTTTCTCCGCTAACAGTTTTATCTTGGGAAAGGGCTTTATTGCTTCTATTATCTGCAGGATTTGCTCATGAGAAGTATCCTGATAATCAATTTTGATAATATCGACATAAGGGTAGAAATGCAGCCAAACCCCTTGATGGACATAGTCATCAAGGGCAATGATATAGCCTTTTTTCTTTAGATTAATGCAGGCATTTAGTAACTTTTTTCCAGGTTTTACCGTCTCTAGAATTTCTACTACGATTTTCTCTTTGGGTAACATCAAAGGATACCCATCGAGCAGAGAGTTATGGGTAAAGTTGATAAAGGCTAGGGTGTTAGGTAACAAGCTGTCTAGTCCTAGATTGAACTGAATCCCAGCGACCATTTTCGCTGTAGCTTCATCTTCATTTATATTTGGAAAGGTATTTTCCAAACTATCCCGAAATAACAACTCATAAGCAAACAGCGTTTTATCAGCGTTTAATATCGGTTGCCTAGCGGCATAGAAGTTCATGTAAATTCCCTATTTAAACATTAAGAAGCATTGCCACCGTTATTCGCCGAGTCGTGTAAGGTCTTCTCAACTTTCTCAAATGTATTGATAATTGATCTATCACTCTGTTGTGACATTAGGCTGATTACAACAATAGTCAAGCTCGACAATACAAAGCCCGGTACGATTTCATATAGCCAAGCACTTAAACTTTGACCATCCACAGTGATAGGTAGATAAATCCATAATAACACTGTTACAGCTCCGACTAACATGCCACTTATGGCTGAGATGAGGGTCATTCGTTTCCAAAATAAACTGAATAAAATCAAAGGCCCAAATGCTGCACCGAAACCAGCCCAAGCATTACTGACCAATGACAATATGCTGCTTTCTCTGTCGTACGCTAAGAAAATAGCGACCAAAGCAACGATGACCACGGATATACGACCAACAATGATCAGTTCATGCTGACTCGCATCTCGTCTGAAAAATGCTTGATAAAAGTCGCTCGTTAGAGAGCTAGATGTGACCAGTAATTGCGAGGAAATAGTGCTCATAATTGCAGCCAGAATTGCTGCAAGCAAGAAACCACCGATTAACGGATGAAAGAGCAATTGAGATAAATAAATAAAGATTGTTTCCGCGTCATTTAATGGAGTACCTTGTTTGGTCACGTAGGCAAGCCCCAATAACCCCGTTGCTAATGCCCCCGTTATGGCTACTACCATCCAAGAGATGCCGATTTTTTGTGCCGTTTTGATGTCGTTTACGCTACGAATAGCCATGAAACGTACGATGATATGAGGTTGCCCAAAATAGCCGAACCCCCAAGACAGCATAGATATGATGGCAATTGTCGATACAAGCTCACCGTTTGAGGCATTGACGAACATATCCAAGTACTGACCATCAAGCGTATTTAAAGACTGGGTAACACCTTGCCAGCCGTCTAAATCGACGAGTACCACCACAGGCACCAACACCAGCGCTACAAACATAATACATCCTTGAACAAAGTCAGTAATGCTCACGGCCATAAAACCGCCAAATAAGGTATATGCCACGACCACACCAGCAGTGATGTATAAGCCCAATTCGTAATTTAGACCGAATGATGTTTCAAATAATTTGCCGCCTGCGACGACGCCGGATGAGGTATATAAGGTAAAAAACAACACAATGACGATAGAAGAAACGATACGCAAAACCCGGCTCTTGTCGTTGAACCGATTCTCAAAATAGTCAGGGATAGTAATCGCATTATTTGCCACTTCTGTATAAACACGTAAGCGGGGCGCTACTAAAACATAGTTAAGATAGGCACCAATGACGAGTCCTATGGCTATCCAAGCACTCGACAGACCGGTCAAATACATTGCCCCGGGTAAGCCCATTAACATCCATCCGCTCATGTCTGAAGCACCCGCCGAAAGGGCAGTGACTTTTGGGCTAAGATTACGGCCACCCAGCATGTAACCCTCTACGTCAGTATTTGCTTGTTTGAATGAGTAAAGACCAATAGCGAGCATGGCGAGAAAGTACAATCCGAGCGATATAAAAGTGGCTGTTTCCATGATGTCCTTCGATTAAGATGAGGAATGATTGAGTTTTTGTTTACGCTGTTGCAAATTAGCGTCTACTTTTTTACACCATGCTATCAAGCAACCTAGGAATACACTAGTGTCCGCATTATATAAAACCCAAGTAATCTCTTTTAATCAGCTGAAATTGAACGATTTATACGCAATATTAAAATTGCGCCAAGACGTATTTATTATCGAACAACAAAGTATATACAGAGACATAGACGAGCAAGATAAAACCAGCGAGCATATTTGCGTGTTTCACCAAGCCAGATTAATTGCCTATGCAAGGGTACGTAAAACTAAGCAAATTAACGCCAAGATTGAGCGGGTAGTGTGTTTACCTGAGTACCGAGGGCAGGGAATAGGCAAAGGCTTGATTGAACAGGCTATTGAAGAGATTCAACGTGACCATGAAATAACTACGATTATGTTATCCGCACAAACAGATGCGATCGATTTTTATCTCAAATTTGGTTTTCACCCAGAGGGTAACCCCTATGATGACGGGGGCATTGAACACATTGATATGCTTTTAGCGGTGGCGCAGTTAAGGGGAGTTTCAAAAGATAGTCACGGCGGATAAAAAAGGAGCATAAGCTCCTTTTTATCAACCTATGTCTGTTTCTATGTGGCGCGGTCTTCTTTACGCAATCCACATTCTTAGGCAGAGAAAGTCATGCCCTTAGTCAATTTGTTTTTGGTTTGTTCAACATCATGCACATTTTCACTGACGATAACCAAGCTGGTGTTATTCATTTCCACTGCTTCGGCAGATAGGTAACCATCGCTAACCCTGTCTTTCGCTTTGTAACCATCTTTATGAGGTACAACAAACACAGTAACTTTGCCATTCTCACCCTGCATGACCAAGTGCAGACTTTTAACGCCTTTGTGGACACAATGATTGGCGTAAAATATTTGCCCCATATCCTCATTTAAATGACCACCATACTGGGCAAGCTTGGCATTAACTTGTTGCATGGTGAAATCTTCGTTTGCATCCAGTGCATGAGGACCTTCATGATATACATGAGCCAGCGATTGTGCTGACAGATCAATATAGTTTTGTTGTTGCCATAACGTGAAACTTACCCCAACAACAAATGCTAAAGATGCCGCTAACGCTAAATGCACCCGGGCACGCTTCTTATTGTGTTGATGAGTTTGCATGGTTTGGCGCAAAATAAGTTTGTGGGCCAAATCGTCAGGCACATCAACTTTCATCGCTGCCTGCAAGCTCGCGTCGATCTTTTTTTGCTCAGACCAAAATTCTTGTTTTGCAGGATCTTGTGCTGCTGCTTCTTTGACTCGTATGTCATCGCAATTCGGATCAGCATAAATGGTTCTGCGAAATTCTAAATCATCCATTTTTCCGTTCTCGATTGTCATTTGATTTCTCTAGGGCCTCTTTAATTTGGCTGCGTGCCCGAAATAACCGGGTCATTACGGTATTCTTGTTTAAATTTAGTTGAGCTGCAATTTCATCTCCGCTGTATCCAAACATGATTTGCAGCATTAATGGCTCTCTATACTCTTCTGTCAAAGAGGCCATTATTTTTCGTAACTCTCGGTGCTCAATTTCAACCTCGTGAGTCAACTGATCGTCTGAAATAGACACATCATCGATATCAACCAAGTCGAACTGCTTACGTTCAAAGCGTCGGGCATTTTCTCGACGCAGAATCGTAATCAACCAAGATTTGGCGGCTTTTTCGTCCTTTAATGAATCCAATGATTTCCATGCACGCAGAAACGTCTCTTGGACTATGTCTTCTGCCACCGCTTTATCTTTAACCAGCCAGTATGCATAGCGGAATATGTCGCCATGTAATGCTTGGACCAGGGTTTCGTATCTTTTTTGTTTATCTAGCATGTCACTAGAGACCGAGGCTTTTTTAAATTGCTTTCGCAAATTCATTATTTATTTCCGCCTTTTATGTGTGTTCTTATTATTCGTTAAAGCGGCGCATAGTGCAATTCGCCCTTAGTCGCGGAAGAAGGGCTGATTGCACATGCATTATTTACTGCGGATTTTGACCTATATTTGCAAATGAGGCATGAAAAATAGCGCTTTTAAACCATCAAAGCTGTTCCCCACTCATCATCTAATAAAGTGAGGCTAATTTTTTGTTACTTTGATGAGCGCTAGTTTGCTGTCGAATTAAGCTAAATGTTGAGACAAGTTCTTCCCTGTTCCACTGTTTGTCCTCGGCGCTAAATTTAGACGCATATAATGTATTTACCGCTTGATCTAACGAGGCGTTGTGAAATTCATTTTGTAACGTACTCAATGATTTACCATGACTTCCCGTTAACGCATTTAGCCATACCGTTAATGCCTGAATAACTGCCTGACTATCCTTTTTTCCCATTGAGGCTTGCAGCGAATTCCACGCTTGCTTTTCAGAAGGATGCGCCTTATTCGCTGTGCCATTATGCGCTACGCCATTGCTGGCTCCACTGGACAAGCTCGCTTTGACTTTCAAGCGACGAATGTGCAGCGCCCAGCCAATCAGTGTGGTTATCCATAAGAGTGTTAATGCGCAGCTGATCCAGAACCACAAATTGGTTTTTTGATTAAGGCCCGAGGTAGATTGTTCAACGCTGTGTTGACTGCCCTGTTTGGCGGCCTGTTCTGCACTTGGCAGAGTAGGGGGGAGCGGAGCGTTGTTAGCAACTGTAGGCGCAGTGTTGGCTGCTGAAGCATTATTAGCGCCCGCAACGACCGTAATGGTGCGTTTTGGTAGCGTCGCATATTCTACTTGCCCGCTGACAATGTTAAACCAAGGAACGCTCACTCCCTCTAGCGTGAATTCACCCGCTTGGCTGGGAATGATCGCTATGGTTTCAGTGCGCTGGGCAATGAGTGTATTGTCTTTTTCAACAGTGGTGGTATTTGGCTGATTAGGGTAAACCTTCACGCCGCTGGGATACTGGCTATTGATATTTGGTAACTGCGCTTCATCAACCCCCACAGCAGTAAGAGTCAGTGTGCGGGTGATTGGCTCACCGGCCTTAAATTCGGTTGCATTAGGTTGCCACTCTTCATGTAGCTCAACATAATCACTCGGCAGCCAAGTACCAGAATAGTTAGCAGGAATGGGTTTCACAGTTATTTCTTGTGTCGGGCCTACACGATTGATGGTTTTACTACGGCTGAAAAAACCGAAGCTCTGTTGCCTATCTTGAACTACTTCGCCTTCAAACATCGGGCCTTGGATGGTAAAGGTGCCACTCTTTTGTGGGATCACCGCAAAAGTACGCTCAATCACCCGATAGCGTTTGCCATCGACGATGTCGTTATATTCTGCATCTTTACCAATTTGCCGAATTTCTCCGTCGACCAAAGTGGGAGCAGATAAGCTACCTCGCTGCAGGTCTCTGGCAAGAAACAACTTTACGGTATAACGAATTTGTTGCTGAAGGTAGGTTTCGTCTGTGTCGACTGACGTTGTGACATAAACATCTCGACCTTCTGTACTTTGACGAGCGGAAACCGGTAAAACCATCATGTTAATGGGTGCTGAGCTTTGGCCCTCTATGGTAAATGCTGGAATGACAAAACGCCCTGGCTTACGCGGAATAAGAACGGTGGTCCAAATGGTGGTGCGGGTTGTGTCAAAGTTGATCATTTGGGTTTGCGAGCTAACAGAGGTTCTGCCTACGATAAAATCTGCATTCAACGGGCTAGGATCGAATGCCTCGCGAGATGCATCGCCCGAGGCAACCACACTTAGGGTTATTGATTCATCAGCGAGTACGGGGTTTTTATCGACCGTGGCTGACAGTTCATCTATTTGAGCAAGAGCAAATGTGCTTAAGGCCCAGAGGAATAAACATGAACGAGATAAATAACGGATAAATAACTGCATTTTGCTACCAGTTCCTTTGTCGTTGAGTCGGTGTACGTTGTTGTCTTCGCTTTTGATTTTCTATCTGCATTTTTCGTTTTAATAAGAATGCTGGATCGTCAGGAACGCGGTTGAGTAATGTTTGCATGCGTTGCATTTGTTCTTTTTGTTCGTCAGTAAGCTCTTGTGGTGCTTGTGCACCCATTGGAGCCGCCTGCTGCTGAGACTCATCTTGTGCACCAGTTTGCTCATTTTCATCCATAGACGCAGGTTGTGATGATTGCTCATCTTGTGACTGCTCTCGCTCCCCTTGTTGAGGCGACTGCGAATCAGCTTGCTGACTGTTGTTTTCGCTATCTTGCTCGTTCTGCTCAGGTTGTTCCTCGGGAGCAGATGGCTCGCTATCATCTTGTTGCGATTGCTGTTGGTTTTCCTGTGATGATTGCCCAGAGTTGTTATCGGCATTTTGATCCTGCTGTGAATCTTGTCCCTCTTGTTGATCGCCAGACTGGTTATTCTCACCTTGCTGGTTTTCGTCTTGCTGTTGCTGGTCAGAATTTTCCTGCTGTTCTTGATTTTGCTGGTCTTGTTGCTGTTGCTTTTGTTGTTCAAGCAACGTCTTGTTCGCTTGTGCATCTTCATGAGCAGGATCAATCGCCAAAGCTTTCTCATAGGCTTTAATGGCCTCATCAATTTCACCTAGCTGGGCAAGAGTATTTCCTTCGTTGTAACGGGCTTGCGCGCCACTTGCAGTTCGAAATGCATCAAGTGCAGCCGCGTAGTTTTGCGCTTTGTAGGCTGCTGTTCCCCGCCACATAGGATCGTTAAAGTGCTTAGCTGCTTCTTCGTAATTTTCAGTCTGAAAAGCGTGTTGACCTTGCTGATCTGCGGTTTGCCACATGTCATCCCACCAGGTCGCACTGGCGGGTGGGGTATACCCGGGCAACAACATAAAGACTGCAAATATGCCTAGTAACCCGCGACGAAAGCCATACGCGGCAAGGGGCAATAACAGTATTAACAGATAAGGACCCATCTCTTGCCATTCATCACCAAACTTGTCTTCGGTTTCGCTGGACTTTTCTTCTTCTGACGAGAGTACCGATTGGTTTTTCAGATAGTCGATATCGCTATCATCTGTGCGCATCGCGATGTACCTGCCACCCCCTTTGCGCGCTAAGGTTTGCAGGTTACTCGCCTTTAATCTAGGTACGACTACAGCACCACTATTGTCTTTTAAAAAGTCACCATTAACTAATTGAATAGGTGCACCATCGGGTGTACCAATCGACAACACGGAAAGGCGATAGGGTGAATTCTCAAGCAATTTACTCACCTCAGCCACTTGCGTGTTTTCAATGCCATCTGTAATCCAAAATATTTCACCTTGCTGATAACCAGCATTGCGTAATAGCGCGATAGCTGATTCCAAGCCTAAAAACGGTTCGCTGCCGGCAACTGGCATAATTTCAGGTGACAGGCTAGGGATCAAAGCTGTTAAATTCTGCCCATCGGAACTTAGCGGGCTAATGGTGAACGCGTCACCAGCATAGGCAACGAGGCCAGTTTCACCTTCGGCGATGGCCTTGACTAAATCAATGGCCTTGTACTTGGCACGAGTGAGACGGTTCGGCGTGACATCTGTTGCTCGCATTGACAATGACATATCCAGTACCACGACTTTGCCGCTGTTTAACTGATAAACCGGCTGAGGCAGACGCTGCCAAGTTGGACCCGCGAGGGCTAAGCAGGCTAACGTCCAGCCGACAACTAATACGTATAAAGGCGGTTTCGAAGATTTAACTCCATTATTGGCGACAAGGTGCTGGTATAGGTGCGATGGCAAAACAGATTGCCATCCTGAACGCTGCTGATTCATGCGTTTCAACAGCGCAATGAGTAAAAACAAAGGAACAATGGCTAATAACCACAAAGGACGCAAAAAATGAAAATCCGCTAGGGTAAAATCAAGCATCAATTTGGCTCCTTTCTTTAGCTGTTCTAGCGTTTTTAAGATTAAACAACCAGCTAGAAACAAGCGGTTTGAGGGCCAGTAATAAGGAAATAAGTAGCGCCAAACCTAAGGGGTAGAAATAAAGTGCCTGCAAGGGGCGCATTTGTCGACTTTCTCTAGCGATGGGCTCTAATTCGTCTAGCTTGCTGTAAATTTCCTTTAAGCTTTGGGCGTCTCTTGCACGAAAATAGCGACCCCCAGTGGATTCTGCAAGGGTGGTTAACATGCCTTCATCCAACTCTTGTGATGGATTGACTTGGCGACTGCCAAAAATGCTTTGTACTAACATTTGGTCGGCACCGACGCCTATTGTGTATAATGTTACGCCGTTGTTAATGGCCAATTCATTGGCTTGTTCTGGCGTAATGTTGCCTGCGGTATTTTGCCCGTCAGTTAACAAGATCAATACTTTGTTTGACTCTTCTTTGCTTTTGAAGCGCTTGATAGCTAAACCAATGGCATCGCCGATAGCGGTTTGTTCACCCACCAGACCAATAAGCGACTCGTTTAATAATTGTGACACTGTCTCACGATCGTAAGTCAATGGTGCTTGCAAGTAAGCTGTGTCAGCAAAGAAAATCAGCCCTAGTCGGTCACCAATGCGACGTTGAATAAAGTCATGTAATACCGATTTTATCATTTGCAAGCGATCAACTTGACGACCGTTAACTTGCATATCGTCAATTTTCATACTGCCGGATAAATCAACCGCAATCATCAGGTCGCGGCCTTCTGCGGGAATACTAACGGGCTCGCCTAACCATTGGGGGCGAGCACTTGCACTCACTAGGGCAACCCAGCCTATGGTGGCAATTATCAAGAATGCCTTTCTACTTGTGGGGGGCTTAGATACGTTTTGGATCCCTTGGGGCAGGTGAGGCACTCTCAATGCAGCAGATTGTACCTGTTCCTTCGCGGGCAACAAATAAACCAAAATGGGTAACGGTAAAGCGAACCACATCCACCACCATGCAAACTCAAACATGTGCGGCTCCTGTTGAAGAAGACTCACTAACGTCTTTTAGTTTGGCGTGCTTTATCCATACGCTGACTTGGGCTTGAATAGCAGAAAATTGCGTGCTATCAGCTGTTGCTGGGCGGTAGAGTTGTGTTTGCAACGCTGAAAAGGCCGCGTTAAAGGGACCTTGTTTAGATGACGGCAACTGCTCACAGAGATAAGCTTGCCAGCGCTTAGAGTGCAAATTTGCATGTTGCTCACTGGGTAAATAATGCATGCATACACGCTTAAGTAAGGTATTCATACGAATCGGCCAATCAGCTTGACTGCTTGTGATTGAAGCCAGTTCATTCAGCGCATGGCGCCGTGCTGCGTTATATTGCCTGTGTTTTATGCATGCAGTAATAATCACAATGACAACTAAAAGGATAAAAAAGGCGACTAACCACCAACCATAGGCTGGCGGCCAAGTGCTGATTTGAGAAGGGATGTGGATATCTTTCAATTGGTCTAACGGATTCATACGTCTGTTTCACTGCTACGTTTTGCTAACTGTCGCTCTAGAGATTGTGCGCAACTTATCGGCACTACATTGGTTCGGCATTTCTTTAAGCGCGTGTTGATCGCGTTAAATCGCTGTTCGTGTTCACTTTGGTATTGCGTTGCGATGCGTTGTTCACCAATGAGTATCTGTTGCTCATCTTGCCCATCAGTTAAGTTAAGCATTTGTTGGTATTTACTTTGGGGCAATGCGTGTTCAAAAGGATCGCTGATAGGGTAAGCGGTTACTTCACAGTGCCGACTTAACTGTGATATGTGCTGCTGAGCCGAATCTGTTAAGTTGGCAAAATCACTCAATATAAAGACCAAACTCCCCGGATGTGCCAAGCGCCTAAGTCGAGCACACGCATCAGTGAACGTCACTTGCTCTTCACCATGTTTAGGAGGCGGTGATTGGGGATGATGCAAGTTGACTATGCCATTTAATAAAGAAAGCACCGCCTTTTGCCTAGAAAAAGGTTTGAATTCCTTGTGCTGTGTTTGGTTGTAAATCAATCCGCCAATTCGATCGCCCCGTTTATGGGCCTCCCACGCTATTAACGCGGTTAAGTGTGCGACCTGTACAGATTTAAACAGCAATTGAGTACCAAAGTGCATTGAGCTTGATAAGTCGGCTAACACAAAAACTGGACGCTCTTTCTCTTCGCGATATATTTTTGTGTGCGTTTTACCCGTACGTGCAGTGACTCGCCAATCGATTGCTCGAATATCATCACCAGGCTGGTAATGACGTGCTTCATCAAACTCCATACCGCGGCCTTTCGTCTTCGCTAGATAACCCCCTGCTAACTTGGCTTGTGCGGGGCGTCCTAAACTTAAATTTAACAGGCTCGCTTTAGTGCGATAGTAAAGCAGTTCTTTTATACTCAGATTAACGCCATCGCTATGATGGCTGGCCAGCCACTGAGGTACGTCCTGTGTCGTTTGCATATACAATGTCCTTAAGGAACAGGGACAAGTTGCAATATGCTATCGAGCACTTGATTGCTACTAACACCTTCCGCTTCTGCTTCATAACTGAGTAACAACCGGTGGCGCAGTACATTATGAAATACCGCATGAATGTTATCTGGCCCTACAAAATCTCTGCCCATTAACCAAGCGTGAGCCCGAGCGCATTTGTCTAGAGCAATCGTGGCTCTTGGGCTGGCACCAAATTCAATCCAACTCGCTAATTGTTCGCTGTATTTTTGCGGTTGACGAGTGGCAATAATCAATTCTACCAAGTAGCGCTCTAAGGATTCATCTAGATGGATTTCCAGTACCGATTTGCGCGCCTTGAATATGTCTTCTTGGGTCAAGTTCGGTGGTATAACCGGGGCGCTATTTAATGATTCGTTGCGCGTGAGTTTTAACACTGCTAACTCTGTTTCTGCTCCAGGATAATCAATTTCTAGATGCATCAAAAAACGGTCTAATTGTGCTTCCGGTAAGGGGTAAGTACCTTCTTGCTCAATAGGATTTTGAGTTGCCATCACTAAGAATAACGCAGGCAGGGGATAGGTTTTATTGCCTACAGTAATTTGCCTTTCCGCCATGGCTTCGAGCAATGCCGACTGGACCTTAGCGGGCGCACGGTTAATTTCATCGGCAAGGACTAAATTATGGAAAAGCGGGCCTTTTTGAAAATCAAATTTGCCTGTTTCTGGGCGATATATATCCGTACCGGTTAAATCAGCGGGCAGCAAATCAGGAGTAAACTGAACACGGTGAAAGTCACCTTCAACGCCGTTGGCCAATGAGTTAACGGCACGAGTTTTGGCCAATCCAGGTGGGCCTTCAACCAATAGATGGCCGTCAGCAAGTAACGCCACGAGAATATTTTGCGTCAAGGTTGTTTGACCAATAACTTGTGAGTCTAAATACGCTTGTAGTTGTGAGAATTGAGCTGAAGGCATGCGTTCTTATTATTCCTAGGTTGATTGGCGTACAAAGGTGTACGGGAAAATAAACTGTATAACAGACAATGCTGTCTATATAGGGTTCCATTGATGAAAAACAATGTTACAAATAACATCTTTTTGATGAAAACCAATCTGTTTCAACGTTATAAGCTATTGTATCCATTGTTAAATAGCGTAAATGTTGGGCGCAATAACGATGACGCTGCCTTACTCAAGGTCGTCATATCGCTTAGGGATACATTGGCGCGTGTTATTAACGTCCTTAAAGGCTATTGTAAAGGTGCAAAATTGACGCAATGTTACTTGGACTTTCAAAATTTCTATTCTCCCTGTACAATCGATTAAAATTACAGGTCAGACCACTTGGTTTTTGACTCAACATTAAGGGCAAATCATGACGGCAAAGCAAACAGTTACGACTCGAGATGGAGAGCGCATCGCTATCGTAGCGGGACTACGAACACCATTCGCTAAAATGGCGACGAATTTTCACGGCGTTCCTGCTGTTGATTTAGGCAAAATGGTAGTCAACGAGATGCTGGTTAAGCACAATGTGGATCCGCTACTTATTGAGCAATTGGTCTACGGTCAAGTCGTGCAGATGCCTGAAGCACCCAACATTGCACGTGAAATAGTACTAGGTACAGGCATGAGTGTGCATACCGACGCTTATAGTGTGTCTAGGGCGTGTGCAACGAGCTTCCAGTCTACAGTGAATATTGCGGAATCGATGATGCTGGGCAACATCAGTGTCGGCATTGCTGGGGGCGCTGATTCTACGTCTGTTTCTCCCATTGGCGTTTCCAAAAATCTAGCTCGGGCTTTGACTGATCTGCAAAAAACCAAAACGTTAGGCCAAAAATTCAATGTTCTTAAAAAGTTAGGCTTAAAAGATTTATTACCGGTTCCACCTGCGGTAGCAGAGTATTCAACTGGATTGTCCATGGGACAAACTGCTGAGCAAATGGCGAAGAGTCATAGTATTAGTCGAGCAGACCAAGATAAGCTCGCACATCGTTCGCATTCTTTGGCAGCACAGAGCTGGAATGAAGGTAAATTAGCGGGCGAAGTGATGACCGCTTACCCTGCGCCGTACAAAAGCGCATTTGAAAAAGACAACAACATTCGCTTTGATTCAAAATTAGAAGGTTATGCCAAACTGCGCCCCGTGTTTGATAAAAAGCACGGTACCGTCACCGCAGCGAACGCAACCCCATTAACAGATGGTGCTTCAGCCGTATTGATGATGACAGAAAGCCGTGCAAAAGCACTGGGTTATACCCCTCTTGGTTACATTAAAAGCTATGCTTTTGCCGCTATCGACGTGTGGGAAGATATGTTAATGGGACCATCGTATGCTACGCCTATGGCGTTAGACAGAGCGGGCATGACATTGAATGACTTAACCTTAATTGAAATGCACGAAGCGTTTGCGGCGCAAACATTGGCGAATATCAAAATGTTTGCCAGTGATAAATTTGCCCAAGAAAAGCTTGGTCGAAGCAAGGCTACAGGCGAAATTGATATGGCTAAATTTAATGTTATGGGGAGTTCTCTTGCCTACGGTCATCCATTTGCAGCGACGGGCACACGTATGATCACCCAAATGTTAAATGAATTAAATCGACGTGGAGGCGGCAGCGGATTGCTAACCGCTTGCGCCGCTGGCGGTTTGGCCGCTGCAATGATCGTTGAAACAGAATAAGGGCAAAAAAATGACAAACGAAAATACTACCCAACAACTTGCCCCTAGCGCGTTTACCTTAACCAAACGCGATGATGGTATTGCGATTTTGAGTATGGATGTGCCTGGGGAAACCATGAACACACTCAAAGTGGAGTTTGGTGAACAAGTCGGGGACATGCTTGACCAAATTCAAAGCGATAGCGCGATTAAAGGCGTAGTCGTAATCAGTGGTAAGGACAATTCTTTTGTGGCCGGAGCAGATATATCAATGCTCGCAGGATGTAAAAGTGCAGAGGAAGCTGAAGCGATTGGAAAAGGCGGGCAAGCGGTATTCCAACGTATTGAAGATATGACCGTGCCATTTGTCGCTGCGATCCACGGCCCTGCTCTGGGCGGCGGGCTTGAGCTTGCGTTGGCGTGTCATATGCGAGTATGTAGTGACGACAACAAGACGCAACTGGGCTTACCTGAAGTACAGCTTGGTCTTTTACCTGGTAGTGGTGGCACACAAAGACTCCCGCGCCTAATTAGCGTTCAACAAGCGATGAAAATGATGCTCACAGGGGCGTCAGTACGAGCAAAACAAGCCAAAAAATACAGTATCGTTGACGATATGGTGCCGCGTTCTATTTTGCTCGAAGTCGCAATTGAAATGGCGAAAAAACCTAAACCGAATAGAAAACCCGTAAAACTTGATGCAATGGGGCAGTTTCTTGAACGCACCCCTATGGGCCGAAAACTCATGTTTAAACAAGCCCGCAAGCAAACTCAGGCTAAAACAATGGGTAATTATCCCTCACCTGAGCGTATTATTGATTGCATCGAAACGGGATTAGAGAAGGGGAAAGCTCAAGGTTTTGCAGTGGAAGCTAAACATTTTGGTCATCTGGTTATGACGCCAGAATCAGCTGCGCTGCGTAGTTTATTTTTCGCTACCACTGAAATGAAAAAAGAAAATGGCGTGGAAGGTGTCGCGCCTAAAACGCTGAAGAAAATCGGCGTGTTAGGCGGTGGGTTAATGGGCGGTGGTATAGCGTTTGTGACAGCAACCAAAGCCAAACTTCCGGCGCGAATCAAAGATATCCGTAGCGATGGCATCGCGCATGCGATGAAATATTCCTACGATATCTTAAACAAAAAAGTGAAGCGTAAGTTTATGCTGCATTCAGAAATGCAATCTCAGTTATCACGACTAACAGGCTCTGTTGATTATGTTGGGTTTGATAATACAGATGTGGTGATTGAAGCGGTTTTCGAAGACTTAGCTTTGAAACAAAATATGGTTGCGGATGTTGAAGAGCATTGCTCAGAGCATACGATTTTTGCTTCGAATACATCTTCAATTCCTATCGGCCAAATTGCCGCTAAGGCGAAGCGCCCTGAAAATGTTATTGGTTTACATTATTTTTCACCCGTAGATAAGATGCCGTTGGCAGAAGTAATTGCCCATGAAGCGACGTCTGATCAAACAATCTCAACCACGGTTGAACTCGCGAAAAAGCAGGGCAAAACCCCGATCGTTGTAAAAGACGGCGCTGGTTTCTATGTTAATCGAATTTTAGCGCCTTATATGAATGAATCTGCAGAAATTTTATTGGCTGGGGAGCCTGTTGAGCAGATTGATAAAGCGTTAGTCAAATTCGGTTTCCCTGTGGGACCCATCAAACTTTTAGATGAAGTAGGTATTGATGTTGGCACTAAAATAGGACCAATTCTGGTTGCCGAGTTTGGTGAGCGATTCGAGTCAGCGCCAGGTTTTGACAAATTATTGGCGGACGATCGAAAAGGTAAGAAGAACAAGCGTGGCTTTTACAACTATGAAGGTAAAAAGCCCGGCAAAGAAGTTGATGAAAGCGTTTATGATCTACTTGGCATTACGCCCAATAGCCGTTTGAGCGAGAATACTATTGCCGAGCGTTGCGTATTGCTCATGCTTAATGAGGCTGCAATATGTCTTGACGAAGGTGTGGTGCGTAATCCCAGAGACGGTGACATAGGCGCGATATTTGGTATCGGCTTTCCGCCATTCTTAGGCGGGCCATTTAGATATATGGATACCTTAGGCATTGAGCACGTTGTTGAACGATTAACGCATTATCAGCAGCAACTCGGTGACAAGTTTGCACCAGCTAAACGCCTATTAGACATGGCAGAGAGTAAGGATACGTTTTACCCAAAATAGCTAATGCGTATTTTAACTAGCCTTTGAAAGCCGAGCAGACTAGCTCGGTTTTTTTATGCCTTATTTTACCAAATGACCAATTAGTTAAATCCGAGTTTTCTGCTCGTCAAGCAACCTTAAATTTCAGGCATAAAAAAAGAGAGTTCCTCTCTCTTTTTTGACTGAATAAGACTTATTCAGTTAGATGTTTTCAAACTTAAAACCTGACAGAACCTACTTTAATTGCTTTATTTTTTTCATTTGTAGTCGCTGATTGATTGGCTTCCGGTGCTTTAGCGCTTTCAACTGATTGTGAGGCAACAGGAGCAGCAGTAGTAAGGGCTAGAGCGATTGCATAAGCTTTTAACATTGGATATTCCTCTTTATATTTTTTATTTTATTATTGACGTTTTGCTGACTATTATTTGTCAGTCGAAAGTATTAATGCTTATTGCGTGCCAATGTGTATTAGGTAGGAAAAATACTCGATAACCTATTTGGCGAGGAGGTGGGCTATACGCGAGAAGCTGTAGATACTTTTAGAAATGGTAGCGCAATATTTTGCGACTACTGCGTAGATTCAGATTCTTTATTTTTAATGAAGATAGAAAGTAGGAATGTAATAAAATTCCCGCCAGACCATGTAGTATGGGGCTGCTAACGATAACGGTTAAATTATTGGCGATGAAAACTAGGTAACGTTAGTACCTTAAAAAAGCTAAGGGGTTGCCCTTAGCTACCTTGTAATAATTTGTTTAGCTGGTGATTTTCTTTTAGTAAGCGTTCGAAGCGCGAAGAGCTTAAGGGTTTACTATAAAGATAGCCTTGCAGCATCTCGCATTCATAGCGACGTAAAATTGACATCTGTTCTTCGTGCTCTACACCTTCGGCAACGACTTTGAGGCCAAGATTGTGCGCTATGGTGATAATAGCGGCAGTCATGTGCCGGTCAACGCTGCTGGTGGCAATGTCATCAATAAAGGCTTTATCTATTTTAAGGGTGTTGAGTGGAAATCGTTTTAGATAGGCCAGAGAAGAGTAGCCCGTACCGAAGTCATCCAAGGCTAAATGTATGCCTCTTTCACGTAAACGAGTCATCATACGCAGCGCATTGTCAGGGTCTTGCATCAATGTGCCTTCGGTAATTTCACACTCTAGATGCAATGGCGAAAGATCTGCTTTTTGCAAAATGCTCTCAATTTTCTCATCTAAATCCGGTAATTCAAACTGACGGGCTGATATATTAACCGCCACGCGACCGGTGAAAATACCCGCTTTGACCCAACGTTTGGTGTCTTCACAGGCTTTTCGTAATACCACCTCACCAATATCGATGACTTGACCAGTTTGCTCTGACAACGGGATGAACTGAGCTGGGCTTACAATGCCTTTTTCTGGGTGTTCAAAGCGCACTAAGGCTTCCATACTAACCAACTTGCCGGTAGCGATGTCAATTTTAGGCTGGTAATAAACGTTGAATAAATCTTCCTTTAAGCCATGGCGTATCAGATTCTCTATTTGTAATTGGCGCACTGCATTTTGATTCATTTCGCCACTGAAAAATTGATACTTGTTACCGCCAGCGTTCTTCGCAAAATACATAGCCGTATCAGCATTTTTTAATAATTCCTGGGGTGAACTACCGTCTTCAGGATAAAATGCGATCCCAATACTGGCACCAAGCACGAACTCTTGATGATTGATTAAGAAAGGGCGGGCCAAATCATCTAAAATGGATTGGGTGAAATGTGTGACACTGTGCACGTCAGTGTCTTTGTCGAGCAGTATACTAAATTCATCGCCACCAAGGCGGTAGCACGTTGCACTCTTACCAGCTAATTTCTGCAAACGCCGTGCTATTTGTTTAATCAACAAGTCACCGGTCTGATGACCTAATGAATCATTAATTTTTTTAAAGTTGTCCATATCCAAACATACCAGCGCATGTTGGGTGCCCCGGCGCACGATATTATTATGGCTTGCTTGAAAGAACGAGCGGTTTGGTAAGTCGGTTAGGGGATCAGTATTGGCCAACTTAAGCAATTCTTTTTCGGTACTCTTGCGAGGGGTAATATCAGAAAATACACCTACGTAATGGCTAATGCGGCCGTCTTCGTCATTAATAGCATCGATGTTCAATTCCATCTCATACTTTTCGCCATTTATTCGCCTTGATTCGACCTCTCCGTTCCAATTGCCCTTTTGGCGAAGGGATTTTTTCACTTCTTCGGTAAAAGCCCCGGGATATTGATGGAAAGTAAGATAGCTAGCTAGTGCTTGCTCTCGCGTTTCGCCAGTGTATTTGCAATAAGCCTTGTTGACAGAAATGTACCTAAAGCTTGTATCTGCGATAAATACGCCGTCTGAAATCGTTTCAATGGAGCGTTTGAAAAGCTTTAATTGCTCTTCAGCTTCTTTGAGATGGCTAATATTTTTAAACGTACCTGTCATCCGAACAGGTTGATTATTGTTATCACGGCTAACGACTTTGCCACGGTCGAGTACCCACAACCATTCTCCTTTAAAGGTGCTTGCTCGGTATGTGACTTCAAAATGTTCGGTTTTATCTTGAAGGTGCTCGTTCAGCGCATCTTGAACCCGTTTAAGATCGTTCTGGTGGATATTGGCTTGGTAGGCACTGTTAACGCGAATATCATCTTGAGGAAAGTCCATGATCCCCCAGGTGTTCGAGCGGAATACTTGACCCTGGTAAATATCCCAATCCCATAATTCGTCACCACTGCTCCATAGAGTCAGTTTTAAACGCTCTTCACTTTCGGTTATTGCTAAGCGCGCCACACGCTTAGAGCGATACTGCTTAATAACCGCCAATACACAGAACAACACTAATATGCAGTAAAAAATGAGGGCATTGCGATGTAACCATAGCGGTGGCTCGATGTTGACTGTCAATTTCCGGGACTTAGACCACGGGTCCATGTTACGACGGCTTTGAACTTCAAATTGATATCGACCAAAATCTAAGTTAGTAAAAGTTGCTTCTCGGGTCCGTTTATCTGCATCCAGCCATTTATTTGAATAACCAGCTAATTTGTAACGATAAGAGTACCCTTTAGTGTCCAAAGGGTTTAGTTGTCCAAAGGTCAAGCTAACGTGGTTTGAGCTGTTAGGAAGCGTTAGTTCATCAGTGAGGAAAATAGGTTTCTGCAGCGGAGTCCCTATAGTATGAACGTCAATTTTTCTATTGAATAATCCTAAGTGAGTAATGATCGGAGGAATTGAAATATTGGTATCAGCAAGATTACTGTCCGAGGGCTGTATATTCTGAGTTATTTGGTCATGGTCGAACAGGTTAAAACCTTGTGAGCCCCCAAATAGAATTTTTCTATCATAGGTGACGAGTCCCGCGCCTTCATTAAAATCATTAAAGTTGAGTCTGTCTGGAGTTATTTGTTGTACAACCTGAGCCGATGAGATCGATACTTCTTCGATTCCACCTGCCATGGTAGTTAACCAAATACTATCGTCTACTTTCAAAGCTTTAACGATTTGATTGTCAAGTAAACCTGAGTTTACATTAATTTTTTCGGTTATCTGGAAGGTCTGCTTATCTATAACAATAAGCCCAAACTCAAGAGACGCTAACCAAAACTGCTCGTCTGTTTCAACCACTGCGCTAAAATTATTGCTGGTGAGTAACGGATCGCTTGATAACTGGTCAAGTTTTTGTGTTTTCATATTGAAGAGCAGAAGTTCGTTATTACCTCTTAACCATAGTCGCTCGTCACTATCGATGAATATTGGATCTAGCGTTTTAAAGGCAGTATTGCCAAGTTGAATCGTATGTTCGCTAAAATCTTCTGTATCTACCCACCGTAAATTGTCACCTTGAGATTTTAACCATACCCTATTATTAGAATATAAGACTCTGTAATAAAAATTACCTTCAGATAAAACTTTCAAAAATTTCAGTTCGTTATTTTGACTCTTTTCATAGATATATATACCTCCACTGGTGGCTAACCAAATACGATTTTTTTGGTCAATAGTAAGGTCCCATATACTGTGTTTGAATCCTTCTAACCAAGTAGTGAATAATTCCGTTTCTAAGTCAAACTCTGATATGCCACCAGACTGGGATGCGAGCCAAATTTTCCCATGAAAATCTTGTTTAATCGACCAAACGACGTTACCTGCAAGCGAATTTTCAACGGACGGATTTGCAATGTAGTGTCGAAAAAGAGCTGAGTCTTGGTTATATCGATAGATCCCTGCAGTGTGGGATCCTAACCATAGAGTGTCGTTACTATCACGAAATGTGCTAAGTAAAAATATTCCTCTCTCGCTTTGAGGTGATAAGTTACTCAATCCACTCTCAAGTTCTATATGTTTGGTTGAGTCAAAGCCTTTATTGACAATTGTTAAGCCAGCTGATGTACCGAGCCAGATATCTCCATCATTGCCTTGTTGGATGCTGCGTACTTCGTTCCCTAGAAGGCTTGGCGAGCTATTCCTGTTGAAATGCAGTAGCTCTTTAGTATCTTGATCCCACATGTAGGCGCCAAGCTCGGTCGCAAACCAATAACTATTTCCGAAATGCTTTACATCAAACAAATATTGAGCAGGAATAGTGATGTTAAGGGGGTTTTGAGCATTTAAGTTGTGAAGCGTATTTGACTCATTATCTAATAGATAAATGCCGTGCCCGTAGCTTCCAATGATGCTAAATGTATCTTCGGCAAGTATAGATTTAATTTCTGCAGGCAGCCGTTCTGAGGATACTTCTACTGGGGTGAAATCATTTGTCTGTTTAGAATACGTATAAAGAGTAGATTCGTTGGCGACTAGCAATTTTCCAGTATTGGTGAGGCTTAGGGTATTTATAATATTGTTATTTAAACTGCTATTTTGTTGGTTATAACGAGTGAAATCATCCGATAATGGATTGTAGCGCGCCAAGCCGTTTTGTGTACCAATCCACAGAGCCCCTTCCTGATCTATTAACATAGTTCTCATAAAATCATGAGGTAATGATTTAACATCGTTTGGGTTGTGTTGATAATTGACAAATTCATACCCGTCAAAACGGCTCAAGCCGTTTGCAGTAGCAAACCACATAAAGCCGCGCTCATCTTCAATGATGTCGGTGATGGTATTTTGCGTTAAGCCGTCGGCTTTGGTGAGATTATCGAATGAAAATGTTTGAGCATGGGCGGCGTTAAAAAAGCCGAAAGTAGCGCTTACGAGCCACAGACACCAAAAAATGGATGGAATAGTTAAAGTACGCAATTAACACCTGTCAGCAGTTTTTCTGCTTTGTAATTATTAATATTTAGGAAACTATCCGTAGTACCCACGCCCTTAAATATGCCTAAAATATGGGGCCTTAACAAGTTTTAATCATGACTTTTTAACGCTGCAGCTAACTTTTACTAACAAGCAGTGTATTGTTCGGTCTATTAGAGGAATATTAACGCTTTATTCTACTAATGGCGTATGTTTTTTAAACTCCGAGATATCGTTCACTGCAGTCGTCGATAGCTCATCGGCCGATATTGAATGTTTAGGGTCGCTGTACAGTATCAATTCGCCCATGTTTTTCCCGATAATGAGACCGTTCACAAAATTCATCAGATCAGAAAACTGGATGCGTTCTAACTCATTCGCCGTATCTTTATTTTGAGAAAAACGATAGTCTTGATTGCCTAATGCAGACCACAAGCGTTGACTCTTGATGCTTAGGTTTGCATCTTTTTGGCATAATTGCTTCATTACGCCCTGTTTTATGTCACGCCAGTTTTTCTGATACGGCAATAGATCTACCGTTAGTTTTTGCAAAAAATCGCGGATAACGGTAATGAGATGTTGCGCTGAATACTTAGGTGACTGCACATAAAACGCCATACCTGGGTGTTGATTGAACGGCACATAACCACTCCCCACTAGATATCCCAATTGCGCTTGTTGGCGAGCAAAATTAAAAAATACAGGTGACACGAGTTGCTCTAATAATATTGTTAGTAACGTATCCCGGCGCCCAGTATTAGGAGATTGGTAATAAATGACCACTGCGGCATCTGGATGTTCACAGGGAAGGGCGTGAAGCAATGAATCTTGCTTTGATAAATCAAACACACTCCTCGATAGCTTTTTATGCCCGTTATATGCTTTGTGTTGTTGATTTAATTCAGCTGAGAATTTTTGTACGTGTTTCCTATCCCAGTTTCCAAATATGAGAGTCTCCATATATCTATCATTGAGCAATTTGTCTTTTACGGCGTGGACATGTTCAAGTGTTGTGCTCTCCGTTGCGGCCACCATACTCAGTGGGGTATGGGTATTTTGTTGCATGAAAGCCGAGAGTCTGGCGAATAATCGGTTGATGGGTTTGTTGAGTAAGTTGTTGTGCAGGCTCTGACACTGTTGATGTTTTACTCGCTCAAAGTGTTTTTCAAAATCCTCTAAAGAATGTAATTGTTCTATTAGCTCCTGATTAAAGGTCAATTGTTTGGCGCTAAAGCCGCTGGTATGCAGAGAAAAACCGCATTGGTGTGAATACAAATGGTAATTAAGTCCCGCTACGTTTGCTTGATAATAAGTTTGCTGGAAATGGTTATTGAGTAACGCAATCCACAGTTTTCTGGACACTGTCGCTTCAACCCCAGTGGTGGCCGCTTGGCAATCGAACGAGATATAGCAATCACCTCTTGGTAAGCCAAATTGGGTATCTTGACCGAACCAGACATTGAAGTCCTCTGATGCAACTATGTTTTGGGGTACAGAATACGTCTTATCAGCTTGAATCAATGTATGCTCGCGGCTCAGAAATTGATTTTTCTCAGGTAATGTTAAGAGCGAACTGCAACTCTCATTTTGCAATTTTTTTAGCAATTGAGGGGAAAGGGGAGAAACTGCGTAAGGGGTGTTGTACCACTGGCTTATCTGGTTTGTTCGAGCATCAGGGGAGACGACTTTAACGCGCATATTTGACGGCGTAAAAAAGCCTAATATTTCGTCCACAATTAAAGGGTCTGCCTTATCGAGTATATACTCTGAGGCAATAAGGTGTTCACAAGGGTAAAGAAATATTGCGCTGGATAAGCTTACAGCTTCATCAATCGGTTTTATGGCATCAGCAAATTGCCAGATTTGTTCCAGCAACGCTTTCTTTTCGTCAAAGAAACACAGTTTACTGTGCTGCCTAATATTCTCTAAGTATTGGAATAGCGCTTCTAACATTGAGTCAATGTTGGCTAACCCCAATTCTGTCAGTTGTAGGTTGACATTGAAGTCGCGAAAGTTACTGCCTTCAATACCACCACCGACACTAATATTGGTGGCGAATCCCTTTTCTTTAAAAAATCCAAGTAAGCCATTTGGACCCTCATCAGCCAATAGCTCGCTGATAATACTCAACGGCTTAGTGCGATAATAATGATGTACACAAGGCAGTGCGAACGTGACGATAAGCCTACGAGCAGATTTGAGGGGGGTAATATCAATTCTAATACCCAACTGCTCGGGCAGGTAAAGCGCTGGTAATGGGGGGCGTTTAGACGGTTTTCTTTTTTCCAGTTGTCCAAAATACTGCTTGATGAGCGCCAAACTCGTTTGATGACTAAATGGGCTGATGATGCACAATGTGATATTTTGAGCGACGTATTTATCTTGATGCAGTGTTTTTAGACGCTGCTGCATTTCTTGTAAATTAAGTTCACCCAAGGTGGAAGCATTACCGACAGAAAATTGACTAAAAGGGTGGTCAGGGTTAGCCGTTTCCTTGTGCACCTCATATAGCCTGCGCAAATCGTCGTTTATTTTTAGTGAAAATTCAGCATCAATCGCGCCGATCTCTTTTTCAATTGCCTCTTTTTCAAATAGAGGCGCTGTCAATAATTGACTGAAATGATCAAGTGCACAAGAGAAGTGTTCACCCGTTACCGAAAAGTAATAGTGACTATACTCTGAGCCGGTGGCAGCATTTACCGAGCCGCCATGTAAAGAAAGAAAAGTATCAAACGCATCTATCGCTTTGTATTTTTTATTGCCTTGAAACAGCATATGTTCCAACAAATGGCTTAAACCTAGGCAATCATCAGGATCGCTAAAATGACCATTGCCAACCGTGGCGGCTACATTACATGCTTCACTGGTTGGGTCTTCGACGAATATCACTCTCAAGCCGTTCTCAAACTGAGAAAAGTGATAGTGACGATTATCGAGGTGATGAGTAAGCAAAAGACTAGATCCTGTTTTCATATATTGCGCTGAAATAGCATAACGTAAAAAACACTCAACTCTCGGATTTTCAAACATTTATTTGCTATATTAAGCGTAACAAAGTTTGTTAACCATTCAGCAGTAATTTATGCATATTATTATCATGCGTCATGGCGAAGCCGAGGCTGCTCAATATGACGACAGTTCCCGTGAATTAACAGGCTTTGGCCGAGAGCAGGCCAGGGCTGCAGGACAATGGTTATTGGAACGCTGTGAACCCTCAGGGATCGAAATGAGCCTTGTTAGCCCCTTTATCCGGGCACGACAAACCTTAGAGGCGGTCGGTGAAGAGTTAACAGTCCATAGCCAAACCGTATCAAATGATATCACGCCTGACGGGAATATTTGGCTAACTCATGATTACATTGATTACTTACTCGAAGAGAATAGGGTGAAACATTCACTATTGATTGTGAGCCATATGCCGTTTGTGAGTTATTTTTTAGACGAAGTGACAGGGCAACAACATTCGTTATTTTTTGACACTTCGAGTATAGTTATGGTTGATTATCAACCAACCACACACTCAGGGACGGTGTTGGATATTTATCACCCATCTTGAAGTTAAGGGATAAACTTTCACTATAGATTTGAGTATGAGAACCGATAACTCGTTAGAGGGGTTACATTCATGCCAGGCAAAAATTTACCTGCCTACTTAAAGCAGGTACTTGAACATCATGTATCAAATGCACAACTGACTCATGACACTGAGCTTCAGGGCATTTATGAGCGCCTGACAAACCTGAATACCAAAGTAGAATTAGCAAAAGAAAAAATCCGCCAAAACAGACTGGCAAAAGATCCCCTTACCAAAATTTAACGTTTTTTAATGGCGTTGGTATAATCCCGCTCAATCAGATTTATTATTATCTTGTGCTAAGTAAAATTGCGGCATTATCCGTACGGTTTTAACAACGTTATCTTTCATTTCGATAATTTCAAGAGGATAGCCAGCTAATCGTAAACTGATATTGGCTTCTGGAATGTCTTCCAAATACTCTAAAATAATCCCATTAAGGGTTTTCGGTCCTTCAGTGGGAAAGTGCCAATCCATCTCTTTGTTTAATTCTCGAACGTTGGCGCTGCCGTCTACCAAAACACTTCCATCCTGCTGGGTGTCTGCTTCTTTGCTATGATCTGGCACCATACTTGTGGTGAAGTCACCAATAATTTCTTCAAGAATATCTTCTAAAGTAACTAAACCCTGAATATCACCGTACTCGTCCACGACTAAGCCGATGCGTTCCTTAACGGCTTGAAATTTGTACATTAACGTATGTAATGGCGTCGATTCAGGAGTGAAGTAGATTTCCCGTACGGCGCGCAAAAGGCTGGATTTAGTAAACTCGTCTTTGGACAGCAATCGCAAGGCATCACGCACATGAACAAAACCAACGGCGTCATCAATGCTATCGCGATACAACAAAACACGAGTATGCTGTGAATTTATTAACTGTTTTTGGATGTCTTTCCATTCATGATTGATATCAATGGCCACAATTTCACTGCGTGGCACCATAATATCTTCAGCGGTCACTTTTTCTAAATCTAAAATACCCACCAACATATCTTGGTGTTTTTTGGGGATCATGGCGCCCGCTTCGTGCACTACGGTGCGCAGTTCTTCTCTACTTAAACTACCGCTGCCACTGTCATCAGTGCTGATACGCAGTAGCTTTAAAATAAAATTAGTTATTCCGTTTACCAAAAACACCAATGGGTAAAGTATTTTAAGCATTGGAAGAAGGAAAAAAGAGGCTGGAAACGAGACTTTTTCTGGATAAAGTGCTGCAACTGTTTTAGGGGTAACTTCAGAAAAGATTAGAATAACGAGGGTGAGCACCACTGTCGCCATCGCAATACCGACATCGCCGTACAAACGCAACCCTAAGACGGTTGCAACCGCAGATGCCGCAATATTGACGAGATTATTGCCAATAAGGATTAAACCGATCAAGCGATCAGGTCGTTCAAGGAGCTTTTGAACTCTCAAAGCACCTTTATTGCCTTCGTTACCCAAGTGTTTTAGTCGATATCGATTGATCGACATCATACTGGTTTCAGAGCTAGAAAAATAAGCGGAAAGTAATACTAAAATACCAAGTAGAATAAATAGACTACCTGTTGATATATCGTCCAACTAAGGGATCCCTAAAGGTTGTTAAAGCGAAACTTTAAGGGCAAATTCCCCACGTTTCAAGCAAGTTGGCTTATTTTACTATAGAAATTGGCTAAAAACAGGATCAGCTTAGAATTATTTCTTTGACAAAGCGACTACCAAAATAAGCCAGACTCAAAAGTACTGAGCCCAATATAGTGGCAAAAATAATGGGTTTACCACGCCATCCAAATTTGAAGTGTCCAAATAGCTCAACAGAAAATACTAACCAAGCCAATATCGATAAGATGGTCTTGTGAGCCTGCCCTTGGCCGAACATGTTCTCTAAGAATACAAACCCACTTATTAATGACAGTGTCAGAAGTATGGTACCGACGGTAAGCAATTTGAAGAGTATCCCTTCAACCATCATTAGTGGTGGTAGGGAGGAGTGCAGGAGCGAGGCCTTTTTCTCTTTAAGGCGCATGTTGATGTATGCCAACTGCAGCGCGTAGAGCAAGGCAATACCAAGGCAAGCATAAGCAAATAGCGCTAACCCTATGTGGATCATTAATTCAGGTCGCACGCCAATCTGCATAATGTGCGCATCGGGAATAAATAGGTCCAACAGAATAATGACACCAGTAAATGAATACACCACGGGCAATAGAATGGTATTTGGCATGGTAAAGGCGGCTATTAACATGGTTACACTAATCAACCACGCGACAAGTGAAGCAACATTAAGCATGCTTAAGTTTTCGCCAAGGCTAACAAAAATATCATTATTTAATAGCCAAGCATGCATGGCTATCGCTGCGACAGCTAACACATAAGACAGTTTTAGGTTGGGGCCTTTATGGTCAAAAAACTTCAATAATATTACGCCAGCAGCGCCAGCATATAGGCAAAAACAAATTAAGCCTAACAACATGATCTAACCTCGATTTCCATATTAATGTTGAGCGAATTCACGAACGAAGCCTGAAGGGCAAAAACGCGAACGATAAACGCTCTGAGACGACGGAGTATAACCATTATGCCCTTTCATACCTAGTGTTTAGCAATAATTCTCATTAACTTTATTTGTTGTACTGCTTTGGTTCTTATCTGTGTGGAATTTAGGTATCATAAGCACATCTAGAATTTAACTTGTACCCATTTGCTATGTTTGAAAATTTAACAGAACGCTTAGGCAAAACTCTCAAAGATATCAGCGGCCGTGGCCGATTAACTGATGAAAACATCAAAGACACTCTGCGCGAAGTCCGCATGGCGCTTCTAGAGGCCGATGTCGCCTTGCCTGTGGTAAAAAGCTTCATTGAGCAGGTGAAAGAGCGTGCTGTAGGCACCGAAGTTTCAAAAAGCTTAAATCCCGGCCAAGTATTTATCAAAATAGTGCAAGCAGAGTTGGAATCTGTCATGGGGCAGGCCAATGAAGGCTTAGACCTTGCCTCGCAGCCCCCAGCAGTCGTATTGATGGCCGGTTTACAAGGTGCGGGTAAAACCACCAGTGTGGGTAAACTAGCGCGCTATTTAACCGACCGCGAAAAGAAAAAAGTGCTTGTGGTCAGTGCTGATGTGTATCGTCCTGCGGCCATCAAGCAGCTTGAAACTCTGGCTGCTGAAGTCGGTGTAGAGTGTTTCCCGTCGACGATAGAACAAAAGCCGATTGATATTGTTAATGCAGCGGTTGATCACGCAAAGAAAAAATTCTTTGATGTGTTATTGGTCGACACGGCAGGGCGCTTACACATAGACGCAGAAATGATGGGGGAGATTAAAGACCTCCATCAAGCGATTAAACCGATAGAGACATTGTTCGTGGTAGACGCCATGACCGGGCAAGATGCCGCGAACACGGCCAAAGCGTTTAATGAAGCATTACCTTTAACCGGTGTTATCTTGACCAAGACAGACGGTGATGCCCGTGGTGGTGCTGCATTATCTGTTCGTCATATTACTGGCAAGCCGATTAAATTCTTGGGTATGGGCGAAAAAATTGACGCCCTTGAACCTTTCCACCCTGAGCGTGTTGCTTCGCGTATTTTGGGTATGGGTGATGTACTGAGCCTAATTGAGGAAGTTGAGCGTAAAGTAGATAAAGACAAAGCTCAACGCCTTGCCAAGAAAGTACAGAAAGGCAAAGGTTTTGACTTACAAGATTTCAAAGAACAGTTAGAACAAATGCGTAATATGGGCGGCATGATGTCTATGATGGACAAGCTGCCCGGTATGGGCAACATGACCGCTCAGGTGAAAGACAAGGCCAACGACAAGTCATTTAATCAAATGGAAGCAATCATTAATTCAATGACACCACTTGAGCGTGCTAAGCCCGATATCATTAAAGGTTCACGCAAGCGTCGAATTGCTGTGGGGTCTGGTACCCAAATTCAAGACGTAAATCGCATGTTGAAGCAGTTTACCCAAATGCAGAAGATGATGAAGAAAATGTCAGGCGGTGGCATGAAGAAAATGATGCGCAACATGAAAGGTATGATGCCCCCTGGTGGTCCGGGTGGAATGTTCCCGCCACGTTAACTTGCGATTTTAGCGTTTTCATTTTAATTAGCTGATACTGATAGCCCATATTGTTGGGCTATTTTTTTGCATTTTATAGCGGGTTGAAATGAGCATGTATCTTTAGGGTGGACAGGAGATGAACGATGAAATGTGCCGAACAAGACTACGTTGAGCTAGCTTGCTTATTTAACATGCCGGTATTGATACGTTTGCAAGATGGTAGTGAGATTAAAGGGACGGCAAAAAACACGAACTACAATAAGCAAAAACAAGAATGTATTGTGCTTCATTCAGCGGAAGGGGAATGCAGTATAGCGCTTAATTTAATTGTTTTGATGCAAGCCCAATATGCAAACCCACATTTCAGCGAGATCAAGTTTTCAGAGTCACTGGCCGCTAAAGATAACGCCTAGTAAAACGCTGGTCGCATTCTGAGGGGGGCATTTATAAATGCTAATTGGTATTACACAAGGTACTTTATCTTCGTCCTTGGCTTTTTTGTACGAAGGTGTAATCTATTATGCATAATAATAAAGTCACACTCAGGGTTAACCTCATCATATGAATGCCTCTATTTATGCGCGTTAAGCCAACTCAGCACACAAAGTTAACGTCTGTTCTGTCTACTTTGGACGCTCAGCGTAGTGCCGCGCATCAAGGGAAGAGCCTTTTATTTTTCAGTGGCGGTAGCGCATTGCGAAGTTTCTGTCAGCCACTGATGGAAGCAACGCATAATTCGGTGCACCTTGTGACACCGTTCGATTCAGGTGGCAGCTCAGCGACCATTCGTCGGCATTTTGGATTACCAGGCGTTGGGGATATTCGAAATCGCTTGCTGGCACTAAGTCACAATATGACGCAGGAACAAGACGTTGTTGCTCGCTTATTGGGTTATCGATTGTCCTCTACTGCAGCCCGGCAAGTTCTTCGCGAACATCTTACGTCGATGGCAGAAGGCCAAGATCCACTTGTGCGTTCGCTAGAAATAGAAAAGCGCCAGATGTTCTGTCATAAAATGGCCAGGGTTTTGCAATGTTTGCCTGAGGATTTTGATTTAAACGGTGCCAGTATCGGTAATTTGCTGTTCGTTGATACCCTGTGTGCAGGTGAAGATAGGCTGCAATGTAGCATCGATTTCTTTCATCAAATGTTGGATATTCGTGGTGTAGTCAGACCAATAGTCGAGTGTAATTTGCAAATAGCTGCAGAATTACAGGATGGCAGTACGGTGATTGGTCAGCATTTGTTAACGGCCAAAGAAACCCCTGCATTGCATAGCGCTATTACCAAACTTTATTTGTGCGAGAGCGAGGAAAACCCCGAGGCAGTCGATTGTTCTTTGTTAAGTAAAAATCGCGCATATATTGAACAAGCCGATATTATTTGTTATCCGCCTGGCAGCTTCTTTACCAGTATTGTGGCTAATTTATTGCCTGTCGGAGTAGGAGACGCTGTCAGCAGAAACCCAAACCCAAAGGTCTATATTCCCAATCTAGGTAACGATCCTGAACAGCTAGGCATGAGCTTAGAAGATTGTGTTCTGACTCTCATTAGCTATTTACGTAAACATACTGAACAACCTCATCCACCAGCCAAATATATCAGTACCATTTTGCTCGATGTGAATGAAAAATATTACGCTGGCGGCATTCCATTTGAGCGATTACGCGAACTGGGAATTAAAGTTGTACAGCGTGATTTAGTGACGATGCGCAGTGCACCTTATTACAACGATGAATTGCTATTGAAAAGTGTGTTAGACATTTGCCAAGATCACTCTTAAGTAACACCAACTCCATTAAATAATTAGCCACTTAAGCATGTAATTGTTTTATTCTTGCGACCAAAAAGTCCACTGCGGCTTTTACTTTTGGCACTAAATAACGCTGCTTTTGGTACAAAAGATAAATACCGAAATCATTGCTCGAAGTGATATTGACTTCGGGAAACAGGCTTAACGCTTGCAGCTCACCGGAATCAATATATTCCTTAAGCAGCCATTTTGGTGCCATCATTATGCCTTGCCCCGCCAGCACTTTCCCTAATAACCATTTTCCATTGTTTGAAACAGCCACCTGTGGGGCGGATACGTCTTGCCACTGGCCGTTAATTTCGCTAATCCAGCGCAGTGGACCGTTAGGGGTTCGATAATATAATCCTTTATGATGGATAAGATCCAAAGGCGTGTTTGGCGTGCCATATCGACTCAAATAAGCCTTAGTGGCAACCGCAATAAATTGATTTTCCATTAATTTAATCGCAATCACGCGTTCATTGGGCGCATAGCCGCCCCGTATAGCAATATCTACTTCGTCTCGGGTTAAGGCCGATAGCTCGTCGCTGAGGCGCACATCAAGAATAATTTGTGGATAACGCTGTGAAAACTCTTCTAATAATGGAAACAATATGGGCTCACCAAATTCAACCATGGCACTGATCCTAAGCTGCCCTGTAGGTATTGTTTGATAACTACGCACAGTGTCATTACTCAACTCTAATTGACGCAATATATCGTTGACTTGATTGTAATAGGTTCGACCTATTTCAGTTAATCTCACTACACGCGTTGAGCGCTTAAGCAAGGTTGCACCTAACGAACGCTCTAAGTCAGCGACCCTTCGTGACAGAGATGATGCGGGGACATTGAAAGTTGCGGCAGCGTTGGTGAAACTGCCCGTTTCAACCACTTTGCAAAAGTATCTAATTGCTCTTAGCTGATCCATACGTTCTATGTTTTGCTCTATTTCGTTCTATTGATGTTATTAAGACAATAAAGATTGGCTTTTGCGGGGGGTTATATTAGCAAAATAAAGCCTAATATAGTATTTACCGCTGAAATAGCAGTGCAAACACTAAAAATACGACTGTTAGGAGAAATAAAATGTCAACGTATACCGCTATTAACCTTATTCAACGCCCAGAGCCAGGCCCAATCCCTGCATCAACCTTCGAAGTAGTTGAAAAGCCAGTGCCTACCCCAGGGCCTGGCGAAATTCTCGTTAAACAAACCTATATGTCTCTTGATCCTGCGATGATCGGCTGGATGAGCTCCGATACCAAAAGTTATATTCCGCCCGTCGCACTTGGCGATGTTATGCGCTCTTCTGGTGTAGGTGAAGTCGTAGAAAGCAATCATCCTGATTTTACACCAGGGGATAAAGTCATGGGGATGACGGGCTGGACAGAGTACCTCGTCAGCACAGGCCAAGGCTTGAACAAATTACCCGCGGGTGTAGGCGAAGAGCAAGCATTGTCAGTGTTTGCTTTACCCGGGTTAACAGCCACTCAAGGCTTATTTGGAGTCGCTAAGCCAAAAGCGGGAGAAACAATAGTGGTCAGCGGAGCTGCTGGCTCGGTAGGCTCCATAGTAGGTCAACTTGCAAAAGCAGATGGGTTGACGGTTATCGGGGTTGCTGGTTCTGACGAAAAGTGCCAGTGGTTGGTTAACGAGCTAGGGTTTGATGGCGCGATTAACTATAAAACAGACGATATGAACGCCAAGTTAAACGAGCTTGCACCAAATGGTGTAGACATTTTCTTTGAAAATACCGGTGGCGCAATTCAGCAGCACATCTTTGAGCATATGAATGCCCATGGGCGTATTGCGGTATGCGGAATGATTTCAGATTATGCTACCTCACAGCCGAGCGCTGGGCCTAACTGGATCCCCATTATTAAGAAACGACTCACCATTCAAGGTTTCACAATGCCTGACCATTACGCTCAGGTACCTGAATTGCTCGCGAAGTTAACGCCCTACGTGATGAAAGGTCAGATTAAATACCGTGCCCATGTACTTGAGGGATTACCGTCAGCGGTTGATGGGTTGAACATGCTGTTAACTGGCGCCAACAACGGGAAATTAATGGTTAAGCTTTAAGGCCGGATAATCCCGCGCAATAACTGAACGCTCTAATCATTATGCTGGCAGGAAGATGGATTGCCTGTCAGCTAATGGCGCTTCATTTGTATAGGTAGATTTAAATTGTGAGCGATTTAAATAGGGATACAAATACAAAGTTGAAGTAAAGTCGTGACCCCATTTATGAAAGTGAACCTAGCCAGTTATACTGACTCAATCGCTCCCAGAACCATTGTGCAGCTTTGCCTGTGGTTGATTTTTCTTTGGCAAAATAAATAGGAATAGGTGGGCGAGGTAGTGAGGTTCCCTTTGCCACTAAGCTGCCATTGTCTAAATATGGCTTAGCAATATGAATGGGTAAAAACCCCACGCCAATCCCAGCGGCCTGCGCTTGCGCTTTACTTTTCATGCTGCTTACTCGAATCAACTGTTTATTATCAAACAACCCACTGGTACGTCCCGGTAAGGTGCGGGAACTGTCCGCCACGACGATGTAAGGGTATTGGCGTATGTGTTGTCCTTCAATTAAACCAATAAAATCCGCTAATGGATGTTCAGCACTCACAGCAAATACAAATTCTAATTCCCCCAAAAGTGCGACATCATATTGGCCCTTAGGTAGTTCGCCCGTTACTCCTAGGGCAATATCTGCACGATTTGATTGCAGCGCATCCCAACCGCCACCAAGAGCTTCCTCAATCAAGGTGATTTCTACGTGTTTATCCAGAGTGCAAAATTCCGCGATAAGCTTGAGTAATGGTGCTTCAGAGATAATTGTATCTTTTGATATTACCAATTTTGATTCCCAGCCAGATTCTAATTGTTGAACCCGCTCTTCTAAATCGTTGGCGGCTCTTAATATTTCACCACCCTCGTTAAGTACCAATTTTCCAGCCGGAGTTAATATAGCCCGCTGCCCTTTACGATCGAAAAGGGCAACTCCTAAATCCGCTTCAAGTTTACTGATGGTATAAGTTAAAGCTGAAGGCACTTTGAATAACGCGTCCGCAGCGGCAGCAAAACTGCCCTTGCTATGAATGGCGTCTAGTACTCTTAGGGCTTCAAGGGTCACGGCATGGCGCATTTTTTCTCCATAATTGAAAGTAACCGCCCCAAGCAAGCTTAGGGCAGTGGTTATAAATAGCGCTTTATTGCTTCACTCTATGCTGCGTTTAGTCATTGATTAAGGCAAATCAAATAACAACGCAGTGACACTCTGTGTGCCTTTGTTTGCTAAAACCAAAGCGTCGAGTTCATTTATTTTTGCGCCATCTCCTTGACTCAGGCGATGGCGGTTAATATCAAGCTGGCCACTGACTTGGTGCACATACGTATTGCGCGCCTTATTCAATTCGATGCTTAGGCTTGTGTCAGGAGCAAGTACCAATTGACTCAGTGTGGCATCTTGCTTAATAGCCAGTGTGCCATTTTTACCCGTTGGGGTGATAACAGGCGTCAGCCCTTGGCGTTTACCAAAGTCTTTTTGCTGGTAGCCAGGCGTTCCCCCCTGACGACTAGGTATGATCCAAATCTGCAAAAAGCGTAAGGACTCATTTTGTGATGCATTATACTCACTGTGAGTCACTCCAGTACCGGCAGACATAAGCTGAAATTCACCTGGGGGCAAGTGCTTCACATTTCCCATGCTGTCTTTGTGAGCAATAATGCCATGAGTAACAAAGCTGATTATTTCCATATCTTTGTGACCATGAGTACCAAATCCCGCACCCGGTTCCACCTTATCGTCGTTGATCACACGTAGTGCCGAATACCCCATATGCTCTGGATCGTGATAGGAGCCAAACGAAAAAGTATGGTTGCTATCGAGCCACCCGAAGTTCGCATGCCCCCGATCTTTCGCTAAACGAATATTTATCATAACTGTCTCCTACCTAGTGTGATTTATTTTACGCCACGAGCAGAAATCATTGAGTCTATCGATAATCTACCTGCCCCCGAGAACACTAAGGAAACAGACACGGCCAATAACGCCAATGCATATTCATAGCCGTTATTGGCCATGAACAAACCATTGCCTATATGCACACTAAAAATAGCCATCAACATGGTGAAAGCGAGAACTGCAGCAGCCGGTCGAGTCAATAAACCGAACAATATCGCAATACCACCGAAAAATTCTGCACTACCTGCTAAAAATGCCAAAGTATAACCGGGCTCTAGCCCTAGTGATGCCATGAATTGCCCCGTACCTTCTAGACCGTATCCGCCAAATGCGCCAAAGAGCTTTTGTGCGCCATGAGCAATAAACGTGATGCCAACGGGAATACGTAGTGCCAATGCCGTCTCTTTATTC
>OJFV01000112.1_pt1 | contig 42129 bp, 38 predicted proteins | sample 1594391 | NCBI WGS metagenome assembly OJFV01 (sample SAMN05416856, study PRJEB24817) | seawater metagenome | isolation source: Sea water | place: Canada:Atlantic | collected 2013-11
TGTTGCACCGTTTGAAAAACGAACTCAAAGTAAATACTACCTGTGGCGCATCGAACGTTTCCTTTGGCCTTCCAAATCGCCACGCCATGAACGCACACTTCCTTGCTATGGCTGCTGCTGCGGGTATGACATCTGCGATTATGAACCCACTGCACGAAGAAGAGCTCGCTGGCATCCGTGCTTCTGACGTTCTGCTTAACAAAGACAAGAACTGCCTTGACTGGATCAAAAAATATCGTGAACCAGCAGCTGAAGGTGCTGGTGGGGCCCGTGAAGGTCGCCGCAGTCGTCGCCGGGCTTAAACTAAACATTGTTGTTATCAGGAAAAGGCGGCATTTATGTCGCCTTTTTTATTGTAAAAACGGTTTAGATAAGGTGACCTTTATCACAGCAGTTGCTCTTATGTTTCTTTGAGACTAAAACCATTTCCAGAACATGGCCGGAGTTATACTGGCTCTTTTAAGCAGCTAGCTGTTGGAGTAGTTCAAGTGGTGAGCCTTTCTGAACGTATAGAACAACAGATTCTGAGTATTCCAGAAGGTAGAAGGCGGTCTTTAAAAGGATCTGTACCTCTTGCTGGTGGTCGAGTAGAGCGTGGATCTAAGATACTTCTTAACTTCGCCTCGAATGATTACCTTGGTTTATCTCACCATCCTTTACTCATCGAGCGCTCGTCTGATTGGGCGAAATCCTATGGCACTGGATCTGGGGCATCGCGGCTAATTACAGGTAATCATTCTCTCTATGAGAATATAGAAAGACGACTTGCTGAACTAAAGGGTTCCGAAACGGCTTTAATCCTTAATTCCGGATTTCAAGCTAACTCATCAGTCCTTTCAGCTTTACTCCACCGATCCTTAAACGGTGGAAAAGAAAGCCCAAAGATACTCCTGTTTACTGACAAACTAAATCACGCCAGCCTGCATTTTGGTGCCCAAGCTGCCAATGCAAAACAAATTCGATTTCGACACAACGACCTAGATCATTTGGAACTCTTGCTTTCTCAGCATCAAGACGACAATCAAGCAAAGATTATCGTCACAGAAAGCGTATTTTCCATGGATGGGGATGAGCTGGATGTCGCTGCCATTCGTTCTCTAGCCCAAAAATACGATACTTTTCTTTATATCGATGAAGCACATGCAACAGGGGTTCTTGGAAATAAAGGCATGGGGCTTTGTGCCGGGGGGATATCAAGTGATGAGCTTGTCATGGGGACCTTTGGTAAAGGGTTGGGGTCTTATGGCGCTTATGTTGCTTGTTCAAAAATTGTAAGAGACTATTTAATCAATGCATGTAGCGGGCTGATCTATGCCACGGCTTTGCCTCCCCAAGTGTTAGGGGCGATTGATGCCGCATTGGAATTGGTTCCAGGGCTTAATTCAGAGAGATCACACCTAAAAGAATGCGGGGACCTGTTTAGAGGGATTTTGCAAAAAGAGGGACTGGATACGGGGCTTTCTAGTACACAAATTATCCCCGTTGTTATTGGCAGCGATCAACAAACTATGGCGGTTGCAAAAAGCCTTGAGGATAAAGGTTTTCTTGTTGGCGCTATCCGCCCCCCCACTGTACCTGAAGGTACAGCAAGATTGCGTGTAACTCTTAGTGCAGTGCACTCAAAAAAGCAGGTAATGGATCTGGCAAAGGCTATTGTTAGCAGCTGTAAAGAGGTTGGTGTGTAATGCGTATACTGTTTGTACATGGATGGGGCTATGGTCCGAAGATATGGGATGCAGTGATTGCTCAGCTTGGTCACGATGTCGAATGTACTGTAGCTGATCTAGGATTTTCGGGAACCCAAGCCATTCCAGAAGAGGCGCATTTCGATATTGCTGTAGGACATTCTTTGGGAGTGTTATGGCTTTTATCCCAAGAAAAAATTACTTGGAACAAACTGGTCTCAATTTGTGGATTTTCTAAGTTCTCTGACGACAAGAGTTTCCCCCAAGGTGTTTCTCTTCGTGTGATAGAGCGCATGATCCGACGGCTTCCAATTTCAGCAGAAAGCGTGCTGAAGTCATTTCATGATTTGTGCGACCCCTTGGGGCAAATACCATTTGAAAATTCTGAAAAACGAGACCATGAGCGACTAAGCTGGGGGGTGGAATTTCTTCGAGATCAGGATGCGAGAACTCTTTTAAATCCTTCAAATACCTTTGTTCTTGCCGATAAAACGGATCTGGTTGTACCGGAAGATATGTCGAGAGCTCTTTTTGGCTCTAGTAATATTACCTGGGCTGATGGGAAGGGGCATCTTGTTCCTCTAACAGATCCAAAAGCATGTCACGATATTATTAAGCGAGCTATCCTAAGCCAATGATTGAAAAGGTATGGAAAGAGGGGCTTGCGCGTCGTTTTGGGGCTGCTGCTCAGAGTTATGAGAGACAGTCAGAAGTACAGCAAAAAACCGCTATAGCTTTATCGGGCCTGATTAAAAAGGGCCTTGGGAATAGGACTCCTTTAAGGATACTGGAAATTGGTTGTGGAACCGGATACTTAACACGGGCTCTCTATGATCTCTACCCTGATGCGCAGTGGTTTGTAACAGATATTTCTCTGGATATGATCAAGCAATGTCAAAGCTCGTTCATTGAGGGAGATGCTGATCAATCTCATGATAAAGGTAACCTAACTTTCTCCGTAATGGATGGTGAAAATCCAGACCTTGAAGGACCGTTCGATTTAATTTGTTCGAACATGGCATTTCAATGGTTTCGTGACCTGGAAGGAAGTTTACACAATCTTACTGGCCTTCTCAGCCTTGACGGCGTTTTGGCTTTCACATCCTTAGCCTCTGATACTTTTGAGTTATGGCATAGATGCCAACAAGAGTTATCAATTGAAAGACTGGCACCAGAGTTTCCCTCGACAAATTTTTACGAAGACAGTTTTTCAAGCGTGGTCGTTGAAATTGAAAAGCAGTTATTTGTGCAGTGCCATAAAAGCGGTTTGGAATTTTTACAAAACTTGAAAGACATTGGGGCGCATTCAAGTGGCCTTGGCCGTAAGCCTTTGGGGACGGGCCAGTTGCGGCGACTGCTTAAAAAATATGAAAGTTACTTTACAGATGGGCCTATTGAAGCCGATTATGATGTGATTTTTGTGCTGTGCAGCAATAGGTAGTTGTTTTGGTTTTCGTAACGCTCAATGTATTTGGTGGAGTATGAGAGAAGATACTCATTATGTGAAGGCTAGTGGGAACTACCCTGGATTATTTGTCACCGGTACTGACACCGAAGTTGGCAAGACCTTTGTGGCTGCATCACTTGTTGCAGTATTGAGCGCGTCGTACTGGAAACCAATTCAGACCGGGCCGTTTAAAGATCATGATACCCCGGAAATACAGCGATTGACGGGTATAGGTGAGAAATCAATATACCCCTGTTCTTATAGTTTTCCAGATCCGTTGTCACCGCATCAAGCTGCTATAAATGTAGAACAGACAATAAGTCTGAAGAACATTAAATTGCCGAACCTTGGGGAAGAAGAATTTCTTGTTGTCGAAGGCGCGGGTGGTGCACTTGTGCCTCTTAATAATGAGGACATGATGAGTGATTTGATGGTGGTCTTAAATCTTCCCGTTGTTATTGTTGCGCGTTCAGGGTTGGGAACGATTAACCATACCCTTCTCACAATTGAAGCCTTGCGCCGCCGGGGGGTGGGTTTGGCTGGGGTTATCATGAATGGACCTGAAAATACGGGTAACCGTAGCGCTATCGAGCAGTACGGGCGCATTGAAGTTCTGGCTGAACTCCCGCATTGTGAAGATGTGAATTTAAATACGATCGCTTCTCTTAAACCAAAATTACAAAGAGTGGCTGAACTTTTTGGAAGGAATGTTAAGAATGACTGACAATTTTTTGCAGTTGGATAAACGTCACGTCTGGCATCCCTTTACCCAAGCGCAAACCGCGCCTGATCCCGTCGTTATTGATTCTGCCCAAGGGGTGTTTTTACGCACTAAAGACGGCCGTGAAATCGTGGATTATATTTCGTCTTGGTGGGTTAACGTTTTCGGTCATGCCAATCCAAAAATTGCAACAGCTATAGCCGAGCAGGCCAATAAGTTAGAACAGGTTATCTTTGCTGGATTTACTCACGAACCCGCGGTTAAGCTTGCAAAGGCTCTGAGTGACCTTCTTCCAGGTACGTTAAACAGAGTTTTCTTCTCCGATAACGGCTCAACAGCTGTTGAAGTTGCCATGAAGATTGCTTACCAGCATTGCCGCAATACGGGCCAAACCAATCGGACACGGTTTATGACTTTCGATGGTGCCTATCACGGTGATACCGTTGGTGCCATGTCGGCGGGTGTTTCATCTCACATGTTTGATGCCTGGAAAGATCTTCTGTTTTCCGTTGATATTATGCCTTATCCCAATACTTGGGAAGATGATGATAATGTTGAAGAAAAAGAGGCCGCCGCGCTAGAAGCCATTGATCGCCACCTCGAAAGCTTTGGCGATGAAATATGTGCGATGATCCTAGAACCTTTGGTACAAGGGGCAGGGGGGATGCGCATGGTGCGTCCAGAGTTTCTCAAGACAATGGTTCAAAAACTACAAGCTAGGGGCGTGCTTGTCATTTTTGATGAAGTCATGACAGGGTTTGGCCGAACCGGACGTAACTTTGCCTGTGATAAAATAGGTGTCACACCTGATTTGGTCTGTGTTTCTAAAGGTTTGACAGGCGGTTTTTTGCCTTTGTCAGTTACTGTTGCGACGGATGAATTGTACGACTCATTTCTTGGTGAGACATTTGATAAAGCATTTTGTCATGGTCATTCCTTCACGGCCAACCCCTTAGGTTGTGCGGCGGCTTTAGCCTCTATTGATTTACTGCAAAGTGACGAGACGCAAAATAGCTTCAAAAGAATTGAAGCTGCGCACCATCGTGGGATGGACTATATTAGAGAGCTTCCTCAAACTCGACACCATCGCATTATGGGGACCATTGGGGCATTTGATGCGATTGTTGATGATGGCGGTTATAACTCTTCCCTTGGTGGCGATCTTAAAAAGTGGTTCTGGGATCGTAATATGCTCATTCGCCCGTTAGGAAATGTGCTGTATCTTTTGCCGCCTTATGTCATCAACGATGAGCAGATTGACGACGCATGGAAAGCAATGGCTTTGGCGATGAAAGAGCTTAACCCACTATAAAAATTCAAAAATAGAAGTAGGCTTCGTTTATTTGTTTCAGGTTTGTTTGTCCTCACAATATTTACAAGCGAATATTAAAACAATCTTGAACGAGTAAATTGCAGTAAAAGAATAACTCAACAGGCGCTTGTTGCTTGCCGAAATATCCTCGGACAGTTAGAACAACGCATAGGATTAAACATGGGAGCGCAGGTCGCCATGGAAAACGAAGCAAGTATTGTGTCTTCTGAAGTCTCAGGTGCTGAGATCTCAGGACATGAGGTTACAATTTCTTCTGTTGAAGCTATCGCTGATCAAATGGAAAATAAGACCAGTGAACTCTCCGCTGACGCGGATGTCCGCACTAACTGGACGGTGGAAGAAATAGAGGCTCTTTACGAACTGCCTTTGATGGACTTGCTATTTCGTGCGCAGACGATGCACCGTAAATACTTTGATCCAAATAAAGTACAGCTATCAACTCTCTTGAATATCAAAGAGGGTGGTTGTGCTGAAGACTGTAAATACTGTTCACAGTCTTCACGTTACAGTACCGACGTTGGTGCCAGTAAGCTAATGGATAAAGATACCGTTCTTGAATATGCTAAAAAAGCTCAAGCCAATGGTTCCGGTCGTTTTTGTATGGGCGCGGCATGGCGAAACGTCAAAGATCGTGATATCGGCAAGATTGCAGAAATCGTTACCGCGGTTAAAGACTTGGGCATGGAAACATGCATGACACTTGGTATGTTAAACCGAGATCAAGCTGATAGTCTCAAAGAAGCCGGGTTAGATTATTACAACCATAACATCGATACTTCCCCCGAATATTATCCTGAAGTTATCACTACGCGGTCCTTCGATGATCGCATTGAAACCCTGGGTAATGTTCGTGAGGCTGGCTTGAACGTTTGTTCCGGTGGTATTATTGGTATGGGTGAAGAGCGTAAAGACCGTGTTGGTCTTTTGATGGCGCTTGCGAACCTGCCCAAACATCCGGGTTCAGTTCCAATCAACATGCTGGTTCCGGTCAAAGGCACGCCATTTGGTGATATGAAGCGTCTTGATAGCTTTGAGATGGTGAGAACCGTTGCTGTCGCTCGCCTTATGATGCCGAAGTCTTATGTTCGCCTATCCGCTGGTCGCCGTTCTCTTGGTGACGAAGGACAAGCTCTTTGCTTTATGGCTGGCGCTAATTCTATCTTCTATGGCGATAAACTCCTGACAACAGCTAACCCGGAAGAAAACGAAGATATGGCTCTGTTTGAGCGCCTTGGTTTGAAAACAGAACAAAAAGGCGTAGTTGTTGAACAACAACACGAAGCCCCCCGTGGCTGTGGCTCACCTGATTGTGGCTGTATCTGATTAATATCGAGACATAGATTTACAATAAAAAACGCGGCTTTAAATTAAGGCCGCGTTTTTTATGGAAAATCAAATAGTTAATAGAATATTTAACGTTGTTTGGTTTCCCACTCTGGATGGATCCAAGTCAGTGCATTTGATGCTGGAAGTGGTGTGTTGCCAAGGATAATGTCGGCAGCCTTTTCTGCGACCATGATTGTTGGGCCGTTTAGGTTTCCATTGGTAATGGTTGGGAAGACGGAGCTATCCACCACCCGCAGCCCTTCGATGCCTCTGACCTTACACTCATTATCAAGCACTGCCATCGGATCATCATCTGAACCGATTTTACAGGTACAAGATGGATGGTACGCGCTTTCCGCATTTTCTCTGATCCAGGCGTCGAGCTCCTCGTCTGTTTGAAGTTCTGCTCCAGGTTGGATTTCATCTTCGCAATAAGGTGCCATGGCATTTTGTTCCATGATCTCACGGCTTAGACGAATACAGGCTCTGAAGGCTTCTCGGTCATCTTCGTGTTCATTGTAGTTGAAGAGTATTTCGGGCTTGTCATTCACATCGCCAGATTTGATGCGAATATAGCCACGGCTTTTGGGTTTGTTAGGGCCAACGTGTACTTGAATTCCATGGCCATCAAAAGAAGCCTGTCCATCGTACCGCATTGCTGCAGGAAGGAAGTGGTACTGGATGTCAGGCCATTTCAGACCAGCTTTTGAGCGAATAAAAGCACAGGATTCAAAATGGTTTGTTGCGCCTAGGCCATCTTTGAAAAGGATCCAACGCGTCCCGATTAAAAATTTGCTCCAAAGATCAAGTTTACCATTTAGCGTGATGGGCTCTTTGCAACGGAATTGGAAATAGACTTCAAGGTGATCTTGCAGGTTTTCGCCAACACCCGGCAAGTCATGAACAACTTCAACGCCAGCTTTCTTAAGGACTTCTACTGGCCCAATACCTGAGATCTGAAGGAGTTGTGGCGAGCCCACTGAACCTGAAGAGAGGATCACTTCGGTTGCGGCTTTATGGATTTGTGTCTGACCCCCAACTTCTATCTCAATGCCTGTGGCTTTCTTACCTTCCATAACAATGCGTTTGGTGAGGGCGTTAGAAATAACCTTGAGATTGGGGCGTTTTAATACGGGTTTCAGGTAAGCATTTGCCGTTGACCAGCGGACCCCGTCTTTTACCGTCATGTGCATGGGGCCGAAACCTTCTTGACGATAACCGTTATAGTCTGCCGTTGCGCCGTATCCTGCTTCTTCGCCTGCCTTGATAAAGGCAGAATAAAGCGGGTTTTTCATTTCGTTACCGTTGCAAGTAGCTAAGGGGCCTTCGTTGCCGCGGTATTCATCCCGGCCACCTTTCCACGTTTCGGCACGTTGGAAATAGGGGAGGCAATCTTTGTAGCCCCAACCTAATGCCCCTTTTTCTTCCCATTCTTCAAAATCACAACCGTGACCGCGGACATAGACCATACCATTGATGGATGATGATCCTCCGAGGACCTTGCCTCGAGGGCAATGCATCCGTCGGTCATTCATCCAGGGCTCTGGCTCGGATTCAAACTCCCAATTGTAACGGGACATATTCATTGGGATCGATAGAGCCGTTGGCATCTGAATGAATATAGATCCATCACTTCCGCCAGCTTCGATAAGTAAAACCGAGTGATCAGGATTTTCGCTGAGGCGGTTTGCCAGTACGCAGCCAGCTGATCCGGCTCCTACAATGATGTAATCGAATGTATCATTCAACATGACTAGTTCTCTCTAACCCAGTTTGATATTGTTGTGTTGATGAAGAAGCATTTCGTAATATTGTTGTACGATTTCTCGTGCTTGTTCACAGTCCATTACGTTTTCTTGAAGTGATGTTCTTATCCAGAGCCCGTCAATGAGGGCGACCATTCCACGAGCGGCTTTCTCAGCTTGTTCAGCCGGGAGTAAATTCTTTAAGGCGTGCCGAAAGGTGCTCATTTGCCGCTTTTCATAGACTCGTTGTAACCGTTTGAGCCTGTCAGAATGAGGCACATGAGCCCAAAATGCGAGCCACGCTGAAACTGTTTCAGGTTCAAATAGGTGAGCGTCTAGGTAAGCCGAAATAAGAGCTTCTATTCGTTGTTCTGGCGAGGTTGCACCTTTCAAGTGGTGCAAGACAGATAACCTAAGATCTTCAAGCATTTTACGCATTGTTGCTTGTAAAAGGTCATTTTTATCCTGGAAATAGTGATGAACAATTCCAGCAGAAACGCCTGCTTTTTGGCTTATCATACGAATGGATATATCAGAAAATCCACGTTCATGGATCGATGAGATGGTCGCTTCGATAAGCTGTTTTTTTCTAATGGCTTCCATTCCCACTTTGGGCATCTCATTTAAATCCACTGTTTGGTTATCGAGGTATTTTATTTTAATTGGACGTCCAATCAATAAAAAAATGATGTTTGCAAAATTTTTCATCTAAAAAGGACGATATTAAGGAAGCATTTACCGTAATCAGTCGATTATATTGCTTTGAGTGCTGTCGAAGATAACCTTTGCTCTGGATCAGAGTTTCGACATTTTATTTCGGAGAAGACATGGAATTGGAATCGCTTCTTGTAACGAAGCTGGTATTGATGGCCTTGGTTGTCATTGCGATGTTGTCTGATCTCATCCAAATGCGGATCCCCAATGTCATTCCAATCGCGATAATTTTCTTATTTCCCGTAGCTTACCTGGGAGGGGAAGCCTCCACGCCTCTACTCGATCATATTGGGGCGATGCTGGTCGTGCTTGTTGCAGGAATTGTTCTTTTTGCCTTCAAAATTTTAGGGGGGGGAGATGTCAAGTTTATGAGCAGTCTTGCCCTCTGGACTGGTTTTGGGATACTGCCTTCTTTCGTGATTATTCTATCACTTGTTGGTGGGGTGCAAGTGATCATAATACTTCTGCTTCGAAAATACTCCCATGCGGTAGAATACATGCTGGCAAAATGCAAAATTCAATTGCCAGAATGGTTACACCGCGGCGGTGGGGTTCCTTATGGGCTCTCTATTGGTGTTGCTGTGCTGATTGTGTTTGAACGTTTGCCGTTTTGGCATCCATAAAATAACTATATTTCCTCTTCTATCCCCTGCCTTTCGATCAGAAGTAAATTCGCCCTTGGACCTCGCATGGTCGGATGAATTTCCAATACTTTTTTAAAGGCTCTTTTCGCGAGAGACCATTTGTTTTGTACCAAGTATATCAAGCCCTGCCCAGATAGTGCACCAAAGTGTCTGGGTTCAAGGATAAGGGTTTTTCTTATGTCGGAAAGGGAAGCCTCATATTGCCCCATAAGATAATGAGCAAGCGCTCTTTTATTCCAACCTTCAGCGTAATTAGGGTTCTGCATAATTACTTGGGTGTAAGCATCCAAGGCATCTGAAAAATTACCGGCCTGGGTCGCGCGCTCTCCAATTTCCATCAAGTGAACGATGGTTTGGTTCTCGCTTTCGAGCCAAATATCCCATATTTTTCTTTCTAAAATAATGCTCCTGGCTCCGGGATTTACAGAAAGGAGGTTTGTAAACAACGCAGGCAGTCGAGGGTCTTTTTGATCCGCTTGGGCACGATCCGTTACCGTTACAATAGAGGCCAATAATAGAAAGTGGATTAGAATATTTTTCATTGTCAAAGTGTGAACTCTACACGATGAAAAATGAAATCACGTATCTGTGTGTTTTTATATATATGGCTTTCAAGTCATTTCTCGAAAGTAAATTTTAACTCTATCCATGTTAACTTACTGGCGGGGTTACATCTGTCTTTTTAGCTGGATGATAACTATGAATATTAGAGGGTTATGTGAACTCCCTGAAAAAGCAGCATCTGAAGAGTACTTTAATACTCTTTATAACTACTGGTATTCCCTTTTACCCGGCAGTGGATTGTTGCCAGGGCGTCAGCATGTAAATCCAGCAGAAATCATAGAAATACTTGGCCGGATTGCTTTGGTTGATGTGACTTTTTTGGATGGAAAATATGAATTTCGCTATCGTCTTTGGGGATCCATATTGACGGAAATCATTGGGCAAGATTGTACAGGAAAATCTATTGCAGATCTCTTCCCCCCTGAAAAGCTTGCTCTTGTTCAAAACGCTTTTGAATCTGTTGTTGAAACAGCTTGTCCTCATTATTGGGAAGTCGCATGGGGTGTCGAAGAGCGAGACCATGTTGGTTATAAGCGTTTGTTACTGCCCTTAGCTGAAGATGGTGAGAATGTTAATATGATATTGGGAATGATCATCGAAGCGGATAAAGTACCTTCCTCTTCAAATGTTCACTTATACCGAATATTTGAGTAACTATAGATAACCTAAATACTAATTTCACATTTTATTGTAATCTGTATTTCGTTTGTAATTACCCCTTCATAAGTAATTTCAATAAAATTTGTCTATACATGTTCTGGTGTCTTCATCATTTGTGTATTGTCTCGGTACAACTCATTTTGATCTTGCATTGTATTGTTATTACCATGGCTTGGGTGCGGGTTTGTGCTATTCAATCGGTGAATATTAGGTGGTTGTTATCGACTGTGAGCCACTCGATAATTATGGTCAGGGAAAATAGATCCCAAAGGTCCAAAGCTATTTGGTTCAAACGATGATCCAAGAGACTATTATGGATCAGTAATTAGGATCTGTGTCGCATTCGGAACAGCAGGTTAAGGTTCGAACTGGGAAATCATAAAGTAGGGTCGACCTTATGGGACAGTACAAATAAAAGTACTGGAAATACAAAAAAGGATAAAAGTTGTGAGTGATCTCGAGAGCAAAAAAATCAAAAGACTGTTAGTTGCTAACCGTAGCGAAATTGCTATTCGGATATTTAGGGCTGCTACGGAACTTGGTATTGAGACGGTCGCAATCTATTCAAATGAAGATCGCTTTGCACTCCACCGTTTTAAAGCAGATGAAAGTTATCTCGTCGGTGAGGGGCAAGGACCAGTACAAGCATACCTTGGTATCGAGGATATTTTACGCGTTGCTAAAGAAGCCAAGGTGGATGCTATTCATCCAGGATACGGATTTTTATCTGAAAACCCTGACTTTGCGGATGCCTGTAAAGAAGCTGGAATTATCTTTGTTGGCCCTTCTGGGGATATTATGCGCGGCTTGGGGAATAAAGTCTCTGCACGTAGTTTAGCTGAACAAGCCGGTGCGCCTGTTATGCCTGCGACCATAGCCTTACCGTACGATGATGATGAAGTCCGTAAAATGGCGGCATCCGTTGGTTATCCTTTGATGACAAAGGCGAGCTGGGGTGGTGGTGGCCGTGGTATGCGTGTTATCGAAAATGAAAGCGAAGTAATCGAACAGGTGGATGCTGCACGCAGAGAGTCCATGGCGGCTTTTGGGAATGATGAAGTCTATCTGGAAAAGCTGGTTCGTCGGGCAAGACACGTGGAAGTTCAGATCATCGGTGACAGCCATGGAAATGTTGTCCACTTGTTTGAACGTGATTGTTCTATTCAGCGCCGCAATCAAAAGGTCGTCGAGCGCGCACCTGCCCCTTACCTGAGCGAAGTTCAGCGTAAAGAGTTCAGTGATGCTGCCATCGCGATTGCGAAGACAGTCAGTTATTCAAATGCTGGAACTGTTGAATTTTTGATGGATATGGATACTGATAAGTTTTATTTCATCGAGGTAAATCCCCGTGTCCAGGTTGAGCACACTGTAACAGAGACCGTTACAGGGATAGATATTGTTCAGGCACAAATTCGTATTGCTGGAGGGGGGACAATTGGCGGAGATGATTCCGGGGTTCCTGCTCAAGAAAGTATCCGTCTGAATGGGAATGCGATCCAATGTCGTGTTACCACAGAAGATCCCGAGAATAATTTCATTCCAGATTATGGTAAAATCCTCGCCTACCGTGGCGCAACGGGGTTTGGTATTCGCCTCGATGGTGGGACGGCATTTTCTGGTGCTGTTGTTACCCGCCACTATGATTCTTTGTTGGAGAAGGTCACCGCCTGGGGCGGGACACCCGATGAAGCCATCGCTCGTATGGACCGTGCTTTGCGCGAGTTCCGGATCAGAGGTGTATCAACTAACCTCACTTTCCTTGAAAACGTCTTATCCCATCCAAAGTTCCGCGGTGGCGAATATACGACAAAGTTCATAGATGAAACGCCCGAGCTCTTTCATATGCCGCGTCGCAGAGACCGTGCTTCACGGTTGTTACGGTTTATCGGTGACGTCATGGTAAATGGTAATGATGAGGTTACAGGGCGGACACATCCAACTAACCCTCACGAAACGCTGGTGCCTAAAACAAACGGTGGGGCTATTCCCGATGGTGCGAAACAACTTTTGGATCAAAAAGGTCCGGCGGCTGTTGCTCAATGGATGAAGAACGAGAAGCGTCTGTTGATTACAGACACAACTTTCCGAGACGCCCATCAGTCGCTTTTAGCGACCAGAGTTCGTACCGACGACTTGAATAAAATCGCCCCTTATTACGCGCAGAACCTAAGTAATCTATTTTCTATGGAATGCTGGGGTGGCGCGACTTTTGATGTGTCCATGCGGTTTTTAAAAGAATGCCCTTGGGAGCGTCTAGAGAAGCTACGAGCAGCAATGCCGAACCTGCTTACTCAAATGCTTCTTCGGGCGTCCAATGGTGTGGGCTACACCAATTATCCTGATAACGTTGTGAAATATTTCGTTCAGCAGTCAGCGGATGCGGGCATGGATGTCTTCCGTGTATTCGATAGCCTGAACTGGGTAGAGAATATGCGGGTCGCGATGGACGCGGTTTGTGAGACAGGTAAAATCTGTGAAGCTGCCATTTGTTATACTGGCGATATTCTTGATCCTAGTCGTCCTAAATATGACCTGAAATACTATGTGAATATGGCCAAAGAGCTTGAAGCAGCTGGGGCTCACATTTTGAGTATCAAGGATATGGCTGGACTTTTAAAGCCGGCGGCGGCAAAGACGCTTATCAAGGCACTTAAAGACGAAGTAGGCCTGCCAATCCATCTGCACACTCATGATACCAGTGGTATTTCTGCTGCAACCGTACTTGCTGCGTCAGAAGCTGGTGTTGACGCCGTTGATGCCTGTATTGATGCGATGAGCGGTCTGACATCACAGCCTAGTCTGGGATCAATCGCGGCAGCTCTGCGCAACACTGATCGTGATACCGGTCTTGATGATGGCGCCTTGCAAGAATTGTCCGGTTACTGGGAACATGTCAGAGCCAATTATGTTGGATTTGAAAGTGATATCCGAAGCGGAACTTCGGATGTTTATCATCACGAAATGCCTGGTGGACAGTATACCAATCTCCGTCAACAAGCCCGCTCCCTTGGTATTGAAGAGCGCTGGCCTGAAGTATCCAAAGCTTATGCTGAGGTGAATGACATGTTTGGAGATATTGTAAAGGTGACGCCATCCTCCAAAGTGGTTGGCGACATGGCGTTGATGATGGTCACAAGTGATCTTACCCGCGAAGATGTAGAAAAGGCTGATAAGGAGATTGCTTTTCCTGAGTCAGTTGTGTCCTTTTTTAAGGGTGATCTTGGCCAACCTGTTGGCGGGTTCCCTCAAGAACTTCAAAACAAAGTACTTAAAGGCGAGGCTCCGATCACTGTAAGGCCAGGGTCTTTGATGCCTGCTGCTGATCTCGTCGTTGAAAAAGCCGAAGTTGAGAAAAAGGTTGAGCGTGCCATAACTGATCGTGAGTTCGCGTCTTACTTGATGTATCCGCAGGTTTTTACCGATTATGCCAAACATCAAAGAAACTTTGGAACCGTTTCGGTTTTGCCTACTCCGGCTTTCTTTTATGGTATGAATATCGGTGAAGAATTATCAGTGCACATTGCGCAAGGTAAAACACTGATTATCCGTTTTAGGGCGATTAGTGAGCCTGATGAAGAGGGTGTTTGTACCGTCTTTTTTGAACTCAATGGCCAGCCACGGAATGTTAAGGTTACAGATCGTAGCCGTTCATCTGCAAAGGTTGCACATATTAAAGCCGATGTGGGTAATTCAGATCACATTGGAGCGCCAATGCCGGGCTTGATCGTTACTGTGTCAGTTTCTGAAGGCGACGAGGTCGAACAGGGTGATGTTCTGATGTCTATTGAAGCAATGAAAATGCAGACATCTGTATTGGCTGAAAAATCAGGAAAAGTAACAGAGCTTTTGGTTAAACCAGGCTCAAAAATAGAAACTAAAGATCTGTTGGCCGTTATTTCAGATTAGCAACGAATTAGAGAGTGACGGTCACTTATGCGATAAGCGAAGTGACCGTCATTTATTTTATTCAGCTTGTCTTTCAATAGAAAGCTCAAGCCACTCTTGAAGACGTTCTTCAGGGCTGTCGTTGTAGAGAACATCTGTTACCACGCAGATGGTATCAGCCCCTGCATCATAAATCTCTGGAGCACGTTCTACGGAAAGACCCCCGATCGCGACGAGCGGGATATGCCCAACCCTTTCTTTCCAACGTTTTACGTTCTCGGCGCCTTGAGGTTCCCAGTGCATCTCCTTAAGGATAGTCGGATAAACCGGGCCAAGGGCGATATAGTCTGGCTCCAGATCAAGAGCTCTATCAAGTTCATTTTCATCGTGAGTACTGACACCTAAACTTAGGCCAGCCTGACGAATTTCTCCAATATCAGCATCATCAAGGTCTTCTTGACCCAAATGGATGAAGTCACACCCAAGCTCTATAGCCAGTTCCCAGTAGTCATTGATGACAAGTTGGGTTTGGTATTGGTTACAAAGTTCTTGAGCAAGTATAATCTGTTCGCGAACGTCTTCTTCTTCCGCGTCTTTGATACGCAACTGAACAAGCTTTAAGCCAACGGGGAGAAGGCGAGGAAGCCAGTTAGCGTTATCAACAATTTGGTAAAAGGGGTTAAGCATGTTCTTGGTTCCAGAAAGGGAGGCCAGCCACCGGAGTGGAGGGGGCGGCCATATCCCTTTTTTCAATTGGGTCAGCGACATAAGATAAGTGACCGCTTTCAATAGCCATGGCAAAAGCCTTGGCCATGATGACGGGATCACCTGCCTTGGCGACGGCTGTATTTAAAAGTACGGCGTCATATCCAAGTTCCATCGCAGCTGCTGCATGAGAAGGCAATCCAATCCCTGCGTCAACAATTAATGGCACTTTTGGAAAGTGGGCGCGAAGGCTACGAAGGCCATAGACATTGTTTAATCCCCGGCCACTTCCAATCGGTGCTCCCCAAGGCATAAGCACTTCACAACCTGCAGCGATAAGTTTTTCGGCCACAACGAGATCTTCTGTCGTGTAGGGAAAAACCTGAAAGCCATCTTCGGTGAGTATTTTGGCGGCTTCAACTAGGCCAAAAACATCGGGTTGCAGACTGTCATCTTCGCCGATTACCTCAAGCTTTACCCAGGGCGTTTCAAAAACTTCACGTGCCATGTGGGCAGTGGTGACAGCTTCTTTTACCGTTTTACAGCCCGCAGTGTTTGGAAGAATTTTAGCGCCAGTTTCTTTGATATAAGACCAAAAATTTTGACCAGCTTGTTCTTTTCCAGATTCTCTTCGCAGAGAAACCGTGACGATATCAGAGCCTGAAGCTTTGATGGCATCCAGCATTATCGAAGGCGAAGGATAAAGAGCGGTACCAATCAAAAAGCGTGATGAAACCTGTTGATCATAAAATTGAATAGGCATGGTTATCCTCCCTGCATTGGGGCAACTACCTCAATAGCGTCGCCGTCAGTCAGTTCAGTTGCTCCTCTGAAGCTCGCAGGCGCAAGAGTTCCGTTTACGGCTGTGGCGACCTTTGCATCTCCATAGCCTTGCTCATCAAGCAGTGCGGCTAATGTCGATGTTTTTGTGATGATAGCCTCACCATTGAGCGTTAAGTTCATTAACTGTTTCCTGTGTACGAACTGGATGGAGGGGAATTTCCATTTCCAGATAAAGCAAGTTCAACGACCTTTTTTGCCATGGCGGGTGCCGCCAGATAGCCGTGGCGGTACATTCCATTTAAATGAATCGTCTTTCCCTTTTGTATGATCCGCGGAAGATTATCTGGGAAGGCTGGCCTCGCATCAACACCAATTTCAAGTATTTCTGCTTCACCAAAGGCCGGGTGGAGCGCATAAGCCGCAGATAATAGCTCTAACACTGATCTCACACTAGCTCTGGTGCGTTCTTCGTTTTCAATCATGGTTGCACCAACCATGAATACGCCATTGTTTCGAGGAACGATGTAAAGCGGAATTCTTGGGTGTAATAGGCGTACAGGGCGGGATAGCGAAATTTCGTTGCTTTGTATCAACACCATTTCCCCTTTGACGCCCCTCAAGTCTTTCAACTCATCTTTTGCGGCGAGACCACGGCAATCAATTCTATAATCTGCGGTCGTCGGGCTTTTAAAAAAATCATCGGGGAGCTTTTTGTTGAATTGGAACATGACGCCTTTTTCTCTTAAATAGGCGACCAATTCAGGGAGTACTTCCCTTGGATCAAAATGTGCTTCTTGCGGGTAATATAGCCCCGTCGTAAATCTCCCCGCAAGATCAGGTTCAAGCGCCTCGATTTGCTCTTCTCTGACCTGTTCCCAGTTTTGAGTTCTGCGTCCAAAGCGTTTTAGATCAGGTACATCACGGGGACTGGCAACGACAAGTGTACCCTTTTGTCTGTAGGAGGATGTGAACCGAGACCAAAATGCCATGGATTCAACCCCAAGTTCGCCCACAAGAGGTTCGGCGCTTTCCATCTCGCACCAGGGGGATAACATCCCCCCGGCCCACCATGAACAACAGCTGGCGTCTGGCCCGTCACTGTCAGAAATAACAGTGACTTCGCAGCATCTTTCCGCAAAAGCTGCCGCACATGACAATCCAACAATACCTGAGCCAATAATTTCAATATGCATTATTCCGCAGGTTCCTTCACAACTTCTTTGGTCAACTCCGTATCAAGATAAAGCTGGCTTCCCATTTCTTTATACTTGTGGCTCATCTGAGCCATGCCCTGTGTCTTGTCGTTTAATTTATTCGCATAGTCTTTTACTTCCCGCGATATTTTCATAGAACAGAATTTAGGTCCACACATAGAACAAAAATGAGCAACTTTATGGGCTTCTTTTGGCAGGGTTTCATCGTGGAACGAACGCGCAGTGTCCGGGTCGAGCGACAAGTTAAATTGATCTTCCCAACGGAAATCAAACCTAGCTTTTGAAAGCGCGTTGTCTCTGATCTGCGCTGCCGGATGCCCCTTGGCGAGATCAGCCGCTTGAGCCGCAATTTTATAGGTTATTACACCCGTTTTGACGTCATCTCTGTTCGGGAGGCCTAAATGTTCTTTTGGGGTAACGTAACAGAGCATTGCGGTGCCGTACCAGCCAATCATAGCTGCGCCAATGGCGGAAGTAATGTGGTCATATCCCGGAGCAATATCTGTTGTGAGGGGGCCAAGCGTATAGAAAGGAGCTTCGCCACACTCTCTAAGTTGTTTTTCCATGTTAACTTTGATCTTGTGCATGGGAACATGGCCGGGGCCTTCGATGATTACTTGGCAACCTTTGCTCCAAGCCACCCGTGTCAATTCGCCGAGGGTTTCAAGCTCTGCAAACTGGGCACGGTCATTGCCATCAGCGTTCGACCCTGGTCTCAGGCCATCGCCGAGGGAGAAAGACACATCGTATTGACGCATGATGTCACAAATATCTTCAAAGTGCTCATAGAGGAAGCTCTCTTTGTGGTGGTGTAAACACCATTTTGCCATGATAGAGCCGCCGCGGGAGACGATACCGGTAACGCGATCAACAGTGAGGTGGATGTAGGCGAGGCGGACACCTGCGTGGATGGTGAAGTAATCAACGCCTTGCTCGCACTGTTCGATCAAGGTGTCCCTAAAGACTTCCCAGGTTAGATCTTCGGCAACACCACCAACCTTTTCCAACGCTTGATACATGGGCACGGTACCGATGGGCACAGGGCTGTTGCGGATGATCCATTCGCGGGTGTGGTGAATGTTTTTACCCGTAGAAAGGTCCATGACCGTATCCGCGCCCCAGCGGGTGGCCCAGACCATTTTATCGATCTCTTCCTCTACAGTGGAGGCGATGGCTGAGTTACCGATGTTGGCGTTAATTTTGACCAGAAAATTTCGGCCGATAATCATCGGTTCTAGTTCAGGGTGATTGATGTTTGCTGGAATGATCGCTCTACCCTGCGCGATCTCACTTCTGACAAATTCTGGGGTCACAAACTGTGGTAGAGATGCGCCAAAGCTTTCACCATCGTCCAGAATTTCCTGGGCATTATCCAAAGCCTTCTTACGTCCCAAATTTTCTCTCTCGGCGACATAGATCATTTCTTTACTGATGATACCCGCACGCGCCATTTCGTACTGGGTGAGTGGCTGTTCGCCTGTGCCACGGTAAGGTTGATATTCATGGGAGAAAGCATCTGCCAAATAAGAGCCTTTGGCTTGTCCATTATCTTCAGGTCTTAAATTCCGGCCTTGATATTGTTCAACGGAACGCTCTTTGATCCATGCTTCCCTATATCTCGGAAGTCCCTTATTGATGTCCATTGTATGGGTGTCATCGGTATAAGGCCCGGATGCATCATAAATTCGTACTGAGGATTCTTGAGGATCACTGGTTTTAATGTCTCGGAAGGGGACTCTTAAATCGTGATCGCTATCGGGTGTTGTGTAGATTTTGCTGGATCCCGTAAGGGCACCAGTGGTTAGGCTCGGTATCGTATTTTTGTCAGACACGTTAGATCTCCTATTGTCTAATTCACAAGGAGATCCGGGGAGCTATGGGAGGCTTTGGGCAGAGAGAGACACAAATACTCAATAAATCGAGTTTTGATTCTGCCGTGGGTCCAATCCCTTCGCCGGCATGACCCGGATCAGGTTCGAAGGGTCCCGTGCATAACAGCACAATCTCAGCCCCATATATGGGACACCCCTAGGATGATTCGCTTATAGGATAAGATTTAATGTGTTACAAGCAGCTAACGGCTGGATCTATAATTATACTGGTGTGGTTCAAAATAAATGATCGCTTAAAGTGATATCTTTGATTTGTATCAATGTACTTCCAAAATCATGCGGTATGCTTCAGTATCTATAGATAGTTTGATTTTAAGTGTTCATCGTATGAGCATATGGATTATCACTTTGGGAACAGAGAGAATTAAAGTGCAAAACACTCAAAATGCCCCAACCGAAAAAACCAAAGCGCAAGAAATGACCTTGTTTATGTTTCTGGCTGTTGGATTAGTTCCTGCAATAACACTTGGATTGGTCGTCGCTTACGGGTTTAGTATCTGGATGTACCAGGCCGTTATCGCTGGACCACCCACGCACTAAATTAAGTTATTGCTGTAAAGAATATGGCCCTACTATAACTGAGTGTGATACGCCAAACTCAGTTATAGTAGGGCCATATGCGTTTTAACTTTATGAAAATAGGCACGGTTTGCTCTGCCCTATCCTTTTGGATTGGTGGTGCTACACCGGCTGTATCGGTTGAGTTTGAACTCAAAGGCTATGATACATATCCCAGTGGCCTTATTCCTGTTTATCCATCTGATAGGCAGTGTCCGCAGCTGTCTTCGTTATACGCTTCGTGGGAAGATGTCGATGGTTCCAGACGGGAAAAACGGCATGTTGGTGTCGATGGCGGCGATTTTGGTGATGAGATACTCGCTCCTGCTGATGGAACCCTGATTGCAATCTGGAAACGGAACAGAGATTTGGGTGGGGATTGGAGTATTTTGATTACCCACTCTCCAGATGATTTAAATATTAAGAACAAAGGTTTTGTCTATTATTCTGAGTTTGATCATCTTCGTTTTGAGCAACTGTCCCATTTGAATTTAAATCAACACATATCCAGAGGGCAACGAATTGCCTTTGTTGATCGACCTGGTGGCAATCCAGCTTATCTACCTGAAGTCCATTGGGAAGTTTATGAAGTACCTGAGACTGATAAAGATGCTCTTGTCTGGAAAGTAGAAGAGAAAGGGGATGTGGTGTGGTGGAACTACTCAGCCCGTTTAATCGATCCGCTCTATTTTATGCCGAGAAAGAAAAAAAAGGATGGGCATAGTTTGGCTCACATCACTCCTTACTCAAAGGATCAGAACTATAGCTCGTTTGCTGGGTTCACATACATTTTAGGCTGTAGATAAAGTCTAAAGTGAAGGCCTATCTTAGGACGGGACACAGGACGCGGGACATAGCAAAAAAAAGGTGAGACCAAACTGGAACTCACCTTTTTTGTGTCATCTCGAAGGATTATTTCCAGCCTTCGACACCTGTCATATCAGGAAGTTCATGCGCGATGCCTTTGTGGCAATCGATGCAGGTTTTTTCTCCAGTAAACAGAAAGGTTTGGTGGGCTGTCGCAGCACGGGTGGATTGTGCCGTGATATCCATAGATGTCGTTGAGTGGCAGTTACGACATTCTAGAGAGTTGTTTGCCTTGAGCCGGTCCCACTCGTGACCAGCAAGGCGGCGCCTTTCAGCCAGGAACTTTTCCCGCGTATTGATGGTGCCAAACAGTTTGCCCCATACTTCCTTGGAAGCCTGCATTTTACGGGCGATCTTGTCGGTCCAGTTATGCGGCACGTGGCAGTCAGGACAACTGGCGCGGACGCCAGAGCGGTTGCTATAGTGGATGGTTGGTTTCAATTCCACAAAGACATTATCGCCCATTTCGTGACAACTGACACAAAACTCTTCGGTGTTGGTTAGTTCCAAAGTGGTATTGAAACCACCCCAGAACATAACGCCAGCAACAAAGCCACCAATTGTCAGGAAACCTATTGAAAGGTGTTTCGCGGGGCGGTTGCCATGGGACCAGATCCAACAGGCCATACCCCACAATTTTTTAAAAGGTGTCAACATGGTTTTGCCTATTCAGCCTTAAGGATGTGTTCAACGTCAATGAACTCGTTTTCAACAAGTGGTGGGGCATCAACTTGGGTTACGTGACATTGGTTACAGAAATACCGACGCGGTGATACCGTTGCAAGAACCTGATTATCACGATCCATATAGTGGGTAACGCTTACCATTGGCGCTTGAGATTCGCCGGTACGAGTTCTTGCGTGGCAAGATAGGCATTTGTTGGCATTGGTTGATATCTCATAAGATCTGACCTTATGAGGAATAGTCGGAGGTTGCTCAGGATAATTTCTGACCCGTTTTACATCCTTGTTCTCAACCTTGTTCATTTTTGGGGCTTCAGGTTCTGTCAGAATTGGTGTCCCTTGACGAAGAGTAGCGGCGCCATCAGAGTAGGCGCTTACACCTAGAGCAAAAAAGCCAATGACCGTGGCCATGCTAATAAGAAAGCTTCTCATATCACGCTCTCCCTGTTGCAATAACTTTAACAGCACACTTTTTGAAGTCTGTCTGTTTGGAAATAGGGTCGGTGGCATCCAGGGTCACTTTGTTGATCAACTGGCTTGCATCGAACCAGGGAACAAAAATCAGTCCTACTGGTGGTTTGTTGCGCCCTCTGGTTTCAACCCGGGTAATCATCTCACCCCGGCGGGATATGACTTTCACTTCTTGACCACGTCTCAAACCACGTGCCTTAGCATCATCCGGGTGCATGAAAGCAACGGCATCTGGAAAAGCTTTGTAAAGTTCAGGTACACGCTGGGTCATAGAACCGGAATGCCAGTGTTCTAGTACACGACCGGTAGAGAGCCACATATCGTATTCTTCATCCGGACTTTCAGCCGCTGGTTCGTAAGGAAGGGCGAATATAACAGCCCTTCCATCGGGCTTGCCATAGAAATCAAAATCACTGCCTGGTTTAGCGTAAGGATCTGATCCTTCTTTGAAGCGCCACTTGGTTTCTTTACCATTGACGACAGGCCATCTTAGACCGCGTTCCAGATGGTAACGATCAAATGGCGCAAGGTCATGACCGTGGCCGCGACCAAATTCTGCATATTCTTCAAACAGACCTTTCTGAACGTAATAACCAAAGTGATTGGCTTCTACATTTTCATAATCAGGATGCGCTTCTTCGAGAGGATATTTATCAACGTTTCCGTTTTTATAAAGAACCTCAAAGAGAGTTTTTCCTTTGAATTCAGGATTTTCAGCAAGAACTTCTTTAGGCCATACATCGTCAGTTGTGATGCGTTTGGAAAATTCCATAAGCTGCCAAAGATCTGATTTCGCTTCACCAGGTGCATCGACTAGTTGGTGCCAGAACTGAGTACGCCGCTCTGCGTTACCATAGGCACCTTCTTTTTCCACCCACATAGCTGTTGGAAGAATGAGATCAGCGGCTTCCGCGGTCACAGTTGGATAGGGATCAGATACCACGATGAAGTTTTTCGGGTTTCTGTAACCCGGATAGCCTTCCTCGTTCAAGTTCGGAGCGGCCTGCATATTATTATTACACATAACCCAGTAAGCATTGAGTTTACCGTCTTTGAGCATCCGGTTTTGCAGTACTGCATGAAATCCAGGTTTTGGAGGGATAATTCCTGCGGGAATTTTCCAGATTTTTTCTGCAAAGGCACGGTGTTTTGGATTTGCGACAACAAGGTCAGCAGGAAGACGGTGTGAGAAAGTTCCAACTTCACGCGCCGTACCGCAAGCAGAAGGCTGTCCAGTCAAAGAGAAAGGAGAGTTGCCTGGGGTGGATATCTTACCGACGAGGAGGTGGATGTTATAGATTAGATTGTTAGCCCAAACACCACGTGTGTGCTGGTTGAAACCCATTGTCCAGAAAGAGACAACTTTACGGTTGGGATCTGCATACAATTCAGCCAGCGCTATCAGGCGTTCTTCAGAAACACCAGATAACTTAGAGGCTTTCTCTACCGTGTAGTCTGCGACAAAAACTTTGAATTCTTCAAAGTTAATTTCTGTAGAGCCACCCGCTTTATCAGCATTTTTAGCTTTTTGCTCAAGCTCGTGTTCTGGGCGCAATCCGTAACCGATATCATCATTACCGCGACGGAAGTTGACGTGCTTTGATACAAAATCATGGTTCACTTTGTCATTTTGAATGATGTAGTTCGCAATGAAGTTGAGGATCGCAAGGTCAGTCTGAGGCGTAAAGACCATTGGAATATCTGCGAGGTCAAAACAGCGATGCTCAAACGTTGATAGTACAGCAACTTTGGTATTTGGTGCGCTTAAACGACGATCTGTAACCCGAGACCAAAGGATTGGGTGCATTTCCGCCATATTTGAGCCCCAGAGTACAAAAGCATCTGTGGCTTCGATGTCATCATAACAACCCATTGGCTCATCAATGCCGAAGGTACGCATAAAGCCACCAACCGCTGAGGCCATACAGTGTCGAGCATTCGGATCAATATTGTTGGTGCCAAGGCCTGCTTTCATCAATTTGGAGGCTGCATAGCCTTCCCAAACGGTCCATTGGCCAGAACCAAACATACCGACGGAAGTTGGACCGTTCTCTTTGATCGCGGATTTAAATTTATCTGCCATTGTATCCATGGCGACATCCCAGGATACCGGAGTGAATTCACCTTCTTTATGGTATTTGCCATCCTTCATCCGAAGAAGTGGCGTCGTCAGGCGATCCTTGCCATACATGATTTTGGATAAGAAATAGCCTTTGACGCAGTTCAAACCGCGATTGACTTCAGCTTTTACATCACCGTGCGTGGCAACAACTTTTCCTTCTTTAGTGCCAACCATGACACTACAGCCAGTTCCACAAAACCGACAGGGAGCTTTTGACCACTTAAGTTCTGTTTTTGAGCTGTCCGTTACCAAATTACTGGCAGAGACATTAGCTGTCATTCCGGCCACACCAGCGGCAAGTGCAACGGCATTTGCTTTGATGTAGTCACGTCTGGATAATTTCATGACATAGGATCCTTAGTTAACCTGGACTGAATTTAATCTTCCGAGATTATTCTTCTTGGTGTTGATAGACAGGGGAGAAGGAATAAATACCTTCAGTTTTGCTGATGCTATCGATGGTCGATATGGCATCTTTACTGCTAGGCGCATCAATCAGAATTACAATTTTGCCCTTGTCATCGACGAGGGGAACATCTGCGTAGGGATGTTTGAGAATCTCTTTCAGCGTACTTTCCAAATTCTCAGGGGAAATCTGAGCAACATGGCTGGAAATATACAGATCAGAATCTTTAGTCATGTCTTAAATTACCCACCGACCGGACTTTGAGCTTACCGCCAGATTACACTGATCTTGTAGCTTATCCGTTAAATTATGCATCATCTCTCACGCAATAGTAGTTCTAAATTGCTTCTGATACTAGTAACTATAAGAATTTGCTATTTCATGTCGTTGATATGGATCAAATTTATGGAGGACAAATAGAGATTATCTTGATTATTTTACTCGGTTATTAATTTTAAGGTAAATTTAGGTGTTAGACATAGAAATGGGCTAGTGCTCTTTTAACAAGAACCAGCCCAATATGTATTCTTTTATATCGCTTATTGTTTGTTTTAGACGTTTAATTGCGGCGCCGTGTATCGATTGTCAGTTGTCGTGCGGGAGAGAGCATTACCTATCGCGTCGAATACATGTACAGCAGAAAAGTCAGAACAAAACTCAACGATATCTCCTGGTTTTGTTGTACTGTGGCCATCTGTTTTGATGCATAACGGATCTTTGTCGCCGTTATCAAGGTAGAGGTAGCTTGCATCTCCCAACCGCTCAACGACGTTTACTTTGGCTTTGAGTTTGAAGGGGAGATCGGTTCCTTCTTGCATATGCTCAGGACGTACGCCTACAGTGACTTTGTCACCTATATTAGTCGTGTCTGGATGTGCTGGGATATGAACAGTCGTTCCGTCGTATTCCAAAGAAATTTCAATATTTTTATTGCCAACAGAGATCACCGTGCCTTCTAGGAAATTCATCGAAGGCGAGCCAATGAAGCCTGCAACAAATTTATTGGCGGGGTGATGATAAAGCTCAAGTGGTGAGCCGAATTGAGCAACGTTACCATCGTTAACAACAACGATTTTATCGGCTAGGGTCATAGCCTCTACTTGGTCGTGGGTAACGTAAATTATGGTTGCATCAAGATCTTGGTGCAGCTTGGCAATCTCCAAACGCGTATTCACACGTAAGGCGGCGTCGAGATTGCTCAAGGGTTCATCAAACAAGAAGACATTTGGATCCCGGACAATGGCACGCCCGATAGCCACGCGTTGTCGTTGACCGCCTGAAAGTTCTCTTGGGTAGCGATCGAGGTAATCTTCAAGTTGGAGACTTGTTGCAGCCTTTTGAACCTTCTCGTCGATGAGTTTTTTATTTTCTCCGCCCCCAAATAGTCCACCCAACGGCCCCTTGTTTCCAAGGGTGAGCCCAAAGGCCATGTTTTTATAAACTGTCATATGCGGGTAGAGAGCATAGGATTGGAAAACCATGGCGATCTTACGTTGTGAAGGTGTGAGGTCATTTACGGTATTCCCTGCAATCTTCAATACGCCATCAGTGATGGGTTCAAGCCCTGCAATGAGGCGGAGTAGGGTTGATTTTCCGCAACCTGAAGGGCCTACAAAAACGACGAATTCCCCGTGCTTTATGTCGATGTCGATGCCATGAAGAACTTCGACTTTACCATATGATTTTTTAATGCCTGAAAGTGTGATGTCAGCCATGGAACTACCTCTCCTGATGCACAGCTGTGCACATTTTCTTGTTAGAAATTTTACTGATTTTTCCTCTAGACCTCAGGATCATTTTACTGCTCCCGAGGTTAATCCCCGTATCAACTGCCTGGAGAAGATTACATAGAGGATCAGAATTGGAACGATGGCCAAGGTCAATGATGCCAGCACTGCATTCCAATCAGTTACGTATTGCCCAATAAACTGCTGAATTCCTAATGTTACAGTTGCCGTATCTTCACCCGGAGCAAGAATTAGCGGGAACCAGAGATCATTCCATATGGGGATCATTGTAAACACTGCCACTGTGGCCAATGCTGGACGAACCAACGGGAGAATGATCGACCAAAAAATTCTGTATTCAGAAACGCCATCACAGCGGGCGGCTTCTTTGAGGTCGTTTGGTATTTGCGCCATAAATTCCCTCAGGATGAATATGGCAAGGGGCAAGCCCTGTGCAGTGTAGACCAAAACCAATGCAGTTAAGGTGTTTACCAGATCCATGGCAACGATCATCTTGAGAAGACTTACGCTTCCTAAACGGATCGGAATCATAATCCCAATCGCCAGATACAGTGCCATTAGATCACTGCCGGGGAAGTCATATTCTGCAAGAGCCCACGCAGCCATTGCGCCGAGCAATAGGACAAATAGAAGGCTTAAGACTGTTACTGAAATCGAGTTGCTAAAATATACGTCAAATGATGATCGGGAGATCACTTTTTCAAACCCAATCAGATCGAATGTTGTTGCATCTGGAAAAGCCAGGGGATCACGGAAAATACCCCTTTTACTTTTAAAGGAATTCATGACCACCAAGAAGATGGGAAAAAGGGCGATGACAGTATAACACAGAAGAACGGCGTGAACGCCTAACGGACCTATACGTCTCGAGATTTTCATTTGTCCGTCCTCCTAGAGTTGATAACGATGTAAGCGGCGTTGAATGACAAATAGATAGATCATCACGCCGCAAAGAATAACGAGGAACATCAGGCTGGCGACCGTTGCACCCATTGTGGCGCTACCGGGTTGCAGCTGAAAACCAAAGAATGTTCGGTAGAATAGTGTACCCATGATGTCGGTGTGAAAATCAGGCCCGGCGAGGGCACCTTTGACGGCATAGATGAGGTCGAAGGCGTTAAAGTTGGCTACGAATGTTAAAACGGAAACCATTGCGACCGTTGGTAAAATCAAAGGTAATTTTATGCGCCAAAAAGCGGTCCATTGGTTCGCGCCATCGACAATAGCGGCATCAACAAGATCATCAGGTACATTGAGAAGCGCGGCGTAAATCAGCATCATGGGAATGCCAACAAACTGCCAAACAGAGATAAGAGACAATGTGATCAGTGCGGTTGATTCTTCACCGAGAAGGGCTGGTAAGCCATCTGTCATACCTACAAATCCGACAAGTGTATCGCCTACGCCCCAGAGCGGGCTCAGAATCAATTTCCAAATAAATCCGATAATCACGACCGAAAGCATGGTTGGCATGAAAATAAGAGTACGATAACTGTTCGCTAACTTGAGGCGTGGAAGGCTAAGTAAGGCGGCGAGAAGAAGCCCTATTGGGTTTTGAATGAGCATATGGACGACAAAGAAAATAAAGTTGTTTTTCAGAGCATTTGTAAAGTCTTGCCACCAACGTTCATCGGTTAAGATAAGGATATAGTTATCCCACCCGACAAAGGTCGTTGGTCCGCCTGATTCTTCGCTATAAAAACTGAACCGTACCGTGTCAATCAGCGGAAGTATCATGAAAAGTGTATAGATCAGGGCCGCTGGGAGAAGGAACACTAGTATGTGTGTTCGAAAGGACGATCCCGGTTTGGTTTTTAAAGCCATTTGGGTTGCAACTCTCTGTCGTTTGGGACTTTGTTTGTATAGCCAGAGTTATAGTACATGCATAAAGCGCCGATACCGTAAGGTATCGGCGCTTTGCTATATCAGGCTTTTATTGCTGTGGTTTATACCAGCTCGCAAGGCCGTCTTGGGCTTTTTTCGCAGCTTCTTCTGGTGTCATAGAACCGTTCATAACACCGACAGAAGTATTCCAAAGATCGTTTTCAAGATTTGGCGTACCACGTGATAGGATTTGGTATGAATTACGGATTGTAGATTCACACTTTCCACGCCAGCTCACGAACTCATTTGCCACAGGATCACTAATTTCCAACTTATGTTTTGATAAAGCATAGAAGCCTGGCAGTGCGTTCGAGAATATTGTTCCAGCCTCTTTCGAGGACATCCAGCTCAGGAAGGCCTCCGCAGATTTAACGTTTTTAGATGCTGCATTGATACCAAGTCCGATGTCGGTGTGATCCGAGATGTAGCAGTTTTTTTGGCCAGCAGGAACCGGTGGTGGAAAGGCGCCGAACTCAAAATCAGCCTGGCCGTTGAACGTAGAAATATCCCAGGAACCGGCCGGATAGATGGCTGCGCGACCGAGACTGAAGAGATTTTGGCTATCGGGGTAAGACTGTGCTTTATAGCCTTTGCCGAGATACGGTCCCCATTCTGCAAGGTGCTCAAAAACCTTCACATATTGGGCGTCAGTAAGTTTTTCTTTGCCCTCTATCAGACCTTTACGGCCTTCTTCACCTTTCCAGAAGTTTGGACCAATATTTTGGAAGCCCATTGTTGCTGCTTCCCACTGATCCGCCGTTCCAATAGACATTGGAACATAAGTACCGTCACTTTTGATTTTCTCAAGAGCAGCCATGAATTCTGGAATGGTTTTTGGAATTTCGATCCCAAGCTCTTTGAAGGCTTCTTTGTTATAGATAAAGCCATGGATCACAGATGCCATTGGGAGGCAGAAAGTGGTGGACCCATCATCCGTTTGCCAAGCAGATTTGGCAACATTGGAGAAATTATCCATGCCATCAATACCGTCGATTTTGGTAAGATGTCCTTGGTTGTAGAGGTCAAGAGATACGTCAAACGGGCGACAAGTGATAAGGTCGCCAGCAGTTTTCGCTGCAAGTTTAGCATTCAAGCCCGCGTTATAATCTGCAGGTGGTGTTGGTGCGAACCGTACTTTGATGTCAGGGTGAGATTTATTGAAGGCTGGAATGATTTGGCTGTTCCAAATATCAATGTCGTCTGTACGCCAGCTTTCAATTATCAACTCATCTGCATGGGCTGATACTGTTGGGGAAAGTGCTGCAACAGCAAGTGCAACCGCTGCTACACTTGTGCTTAAAGAAAATTTCAATTTAGTCATCATGTCCTCCGAGTTAACATTGAGTCCGGGTTGTCCCGGTTATAATTAGTTAGAGTTTAAGTAATTCGATTGCTTGTCGCAGGTGTCCGTTGGATTTTTCCAAGGCAACCTCTGCATTTATTTTTGAGTGATTTTGTGCAATGAGTACGGCAAGCTTGATATCGTTGTTGGCATGTTCTAAGGATTTTTTAGCCGTTTCGTGGTTTTTACCTGTGATTTCCTGAACGATATCAATGCCGCGTTTAGCCAATTTTTCGTTGTTAATAATCATCGAGACCATAAGCCCATCATAAACGTGGCCAAGCTTTGTCATCACAAGGGTGGATAGCATATTTAAGGCTGCTTTTTGCGCGGTTCCTGCTGCCATTCGGGTCGATCCAGCGATAACTTCGCTACCACTGTTCAGGAATATCTTGTGGTCTGAATATTCAAACATAGACGCTTGTTCATTGTTCGCCACACTCACGACCAGGGCTCCTATTTTACGGGCATGCTTTACAGCCGCGAGAGTATAGGGGGTCGATCCACTTGCTGCGACGGCGATAACAACATCACGGTTGTTGATGTTGTGTTTCTCAAGTTCATCAACAGATAAGTGTTCTTTGTCTTCGGCTCCTCCCATTGGAGACATAACAGCCTTTTGTCCGCCAGCAATTAAAGGAACTAATTTTTCCAATGGCCAGCCATAAGTAGGGTTGAGTTCTAGTCCATCTTGAATGGCAAGGTGACCAGATGAGCCCGCACCTATGTAAAAGAGGCGACCATCTCCGCTCAATCTGGCTGCAATATCGATTGCGCTTTTCTCTATAGAGGGGATAGCTGGTTGAACGCAGGAGATAGCTTTTAGCTGTGAGGCCCAAAGAGACTCGAGAACATCTTCATCTGGCCAAGTGTCCAGGTCCCTGTAGCGAGGGTTATGTTTTTCGGTTTGCTGTAACTCTTTAGCCAAGGTTTTGAATCCAAAAGAATTTGTAAATATTTGAATGTATAATACCAAAAAGAAACCAATTTGAAATCAATTTTTTCAATTTTCTTATTAAAAATCATTTAATTTTAATAAACTTGAATAAAGTTTTTTCAGTTAAATTATTGAAAAATAAATATAAATAATAATTATTGTGATTATAAATATTTATTTTTAATCTTTTGAATTTACCTGCGATAAAAATTAAAGTAAATTGGTATTTAATTGGTTTGGTGTATTGGTCTTATTTTGGTGCGGAGTTTTAATTGACTAACGATATGCTCTTTGCAGGGGTTGATGGCGGCGGGACGAGTTGTCGCGTTCGAATTGAGACGTCTAACCGCGAGGTGATTGGTGAGGGGTTTGCTGGCCCTTCTAATTCAAGGTTAGGTGCTGTCCGTGTTTACTATGAGATCGAAAAAGCCTGTGTCGAAGCGCTTCATCAATCTGGTTGCGGACGGGAGGACTTTTCACGTTTGCATGTTGGGTTAGGGCTTGCTGGACTTGGTTTGGAAAGTGAGTTGAGATCAATGCTCTCCTTCCCCCATTCTTTTGCTTCTGTATCTGGCGCGACGGATGCTTATACGGCTTGCCTAGGTGCTCATGCCGGAAAGGATGGTGGTATTTTAATACTGGGTACAGGGTCCTGTGGTCTGGGTATTGTCGGAGAGGAAGTGATCAATATTGGCGGCTGGGGGTTTGAAATTTCTGACCATGCTAGCGGTGCGCTGCTTGGGCTAAGTGCTATTCGAAGCTCTTTGTTTGCGGCAGAAGGTTGTCGGCCAGAAACCGATCTGACCAAGGCAATAATGGCCCACTTTAAAAATGATCCCCAAGCAATGGTGAAATGGGCTGAAAATGCCGAACCTCATAACTACGGATCTTTTGCGCCGACAGTCTTTGATTATGCAGATAAGGGAGATCCTCTCGCCGAGCGGCTTGTCGCTAAGTCTGTGTATGAGGCCGGATCTATGATCAAAGCGTTGCGCGCACGTAATGTCGTGCGGATTTGTCTGATGGGCGGTGTGTCCAAGCGTATAGAGCCTCTTTTACCGGAAGAGTTTAGGCCCTGTCTTTGCGAGCCTCTTGGTGATGCCATGGATGGAGCAATCCGGATGGTTCGCAATGATGTATTGGATAGTGGAGGTGCAAAAGTATGAAGGTAAGTACTTTTAGAGCTTTAAAAGTGAAAAGTCGCCTCGATGGATCCAATCCCACGCCTCTGTATAGACAGCTACAAACGATTATCAGGCAAGCGATCGAAACAGGTGCTTTCAAAGTTGAAGATGCGCTTCCCAGTGAAAGGGATATTGCTGCAGAGCTGGAAGTTTCTCGTGTAACCGTGCGTAAAGCTGTTCAAGGCTTGGTTCGTGATGGTCTTCTCATCCAAAAACAAGGAGCGGGAACGTTTGTTGCCTCACGTATGGAGCAGCCTCTTTCAAAATTGACGAGTTTTACAGAAGATATAACAGCAAGAGGAATGGAACCCTCAGTTGTTTGGGTCGAACGTGCAACGGGCTTGGCGACACCAGAAGAAGCTATGGCTCTTAATCTGTCCCCTGGTGTCGGTGTTTCCAGGTTACACCGTATTCGGTGCGCGGATGGCAAAGCCTTGGCAATTGAACTCGCTACAGTGCCTCAAGAGTTTCTCCCTGATCCACTCGTAGTGGAGGACTCGCTTTATAAAATTTTGGATAAATCTGGCCATCGCCCATTGCGTGCGCTTCAAAGATTACGTGCGGAGCTTCTAAAGTCGCCCCAAGCAGAATTACTTGGCGTACCAACCGGTGGTCCGACCCTTTATATTGAAAGGCGCTCGTTTCTTCCGGATATGCGCCCCGTTGAATTTACCAGATCTCACTACCGCGGTGACAGCTATGATTTCATAGCAGAGCTTTATTTGGATAATTGAGATTAAACAGATTGATGAATTGAGATGATTAATAAAGTAAGCCTTATGGCGCAAGAAACAGCGCAAACACCTGCTGTTGTTTCCAGGCAGCTAAGAGCCAACCGAGAAATACTAGAAGAGCTGGCCCAGAAGATCAGAGGTCGTAATTTCCGGTTTATTGCGACGTGTGCCAGAGGAAGTTCTGACCATGCCTGTGCTTTTGCTAAATATATTTTAGAGATTGGTGTGGGGTTACCTGTTGTCTCTTTTGCTCCTTCGGTTTCAACCCTTTACGGCGGCACGGTCAATTTGCAGGATAGTCTGTTTATTGCTGTATCCCAATCCGGCCGCAGTCCGGACCTGATCCAGGCAACACAAGCAGCGAAAGATCAGGGCGCTTTTGTCATATGTATTTGTAATGATGCCTCAGCGCCATTAGTTGCCTTGGCGGATTGTTTCTTACCTTTGCATGCCGGACCAGAGAACTCTGTTGCCGCGACCAAGAGTTATATCGCTTCTCTCAGTGTTCTTTTGCAGTTGGCTGCAGTCTGGAATCTTGACAGCGGCCTGTTGCCTGCACTTGATCGGTTACCCGATCAATTAGAGCGCGGTCTTAAAGTCGATTGGTCTGAGCCTGTAGAAATTTTTGCATCATCCTCTAATTTATTTACTGTTGGCCGTGGTCCTGGGTTTGGCATAGCACTGGAATCTGCCCTTAAATTCAAAGAAACATCTTACATTCATGCCGAAGCTTTCAGTGCTGCGGAAGTCAAGCACGGCCCAATGTCTCTAGTTTCGGATGGATATCCAGTTCTTGTGTTCAGACAGAGAGATCAGTCGTGGGATTCCGTTGGTGAGCTGGCTGAAAACTTTAGAGCAAAAGGGGGCGCTGTTTTTACCGCTCAAGAAGGCGCAGCGGGAAAAGGTATCTTATCCGTTGAATCCAACATTCATCCTTTCTGTCAGTTACCTGTGATGGTGCAAAGCTTTTATGTTATGGCTGAAAAAATTACCCAATTAAGAGGTTTGGATCCTGATAATCCTCGCCATTTGAAAAAAGTCACGGAGACAGTTTAATGAGATCAGTCCTGATCAATGCGCGCGTCTTTACAGGTGAGGAATGGCTCGAAGAAGCAACTGTCCTCATTGATAATGATCGAATTCAGTATGTAGGCAGAAATACTGAACTTTTAACGGGTGTTGATCAAACGCGTGATTTAGAGAACGGCTGCTTGGTTCCTGGTTTTATTGATGTGCAGGTCAACGGTGGGGGCGGTGCCCTTTTGAATAAAGAAACCTCACTTGAAGGTATTCGGACCATTGCTCGTGCTCATCGAAAATATGGCACCACAGGAATGCTCCCTACCTTGATTACCGATGATCAAGAAGTGATGGTAAAGGCGATAGCAACTGTTAAAGAGGCTCTATCTCAACAAGAACCCGGAATTCTTGGTATTCACCTTGAGGGGCCTTACCTTAATCAAAACCGCAAAGGCGTCCATCAGGAAGAAAAAATAAGGAGTATGGAAGAGGGGGCAACAGCACTTCTTTCAAGCCTAAAACAAGGAATTACTCTTGTTACACTTGCTCCTGAAAAAAATGCCTCGGGGACAATCAAGGAATTAGTTCAAGCTGGAGTGATTGTTGCTGCGGGGCATACTGCTGGTGGATATGAAGATTATCAACAAGCTTTCGCAGAAGGTCTTTCGTGCTTTACTCACCTTTTTAATGCAATGACCCCGATGAACAGCCGTGAGCCTGGAGCCGTTGGGGCTGCCTTGGAGCACAAAGATAGCTGGTGTGGGTTAATTGTGGATGGTTTTCATGTTCATCCTGCCACCCTTAAAGTGGCTATTAGGGCTAAACAGCGTGGTAAAATGATGTTGGTAACAGATGCAATGCCAACAGTCGGTAGTGAAGTCGATTTTTTTGAACTGTATGGCCAAAAAATATTCAGCTGTAATGGCCGCTGTATTACTGATGATGGCGTGTTAGCCGGTGCGCACCTCGATATGGCAACGGCGGTAAGAAATACAGTCGAAATGCTTGATATTCCTCATGACGAGGCCCTGAGAATGGCGTCACTCTACCCGGCCCAATTTTTAGGTCTTGGTAAGGAATACGGTATGATCAAAGAAGGTTATAAAGCATCCATGGTTCTGTTGGATGAGGGCGGTTATGTCCGAGATAGCTGGGTTGAAGGCCGGGATATGGCTGCCGACGGGTTTTCAGAATAACGGTCTTATTAAATGAGGTTTAAGTAGGGGCGGAAATGATCGCGAAACAAAGAGTATTGGTCGTCGGACTTGGCAATATGGGCAAGTCTCATGCAAAGGCATATCATCACCTCTCTGGTTTTGAGATCGTAGGTTTGTGTAGCCGAAGTCTCGATGAAAATACATCGCTTCCGGATGAAATCTCTAGCTACCCTAAGTTTCAGGATTATGATCTCGCTCTCAAAGAATTGAAGCCGGATGTTGTCTCTATAAATACCTGGCCTGACACCCACGAAATTTATGCTCTTCAGGCTTTTGCCGCTGGGGCACACGTGTTTTTGGAAAAGCCGATTTCTGATACGGTTGATGGTGCCAAGAGAGTAATTGCTGAGGCCGAGAGAAAAGATTTGAAGTTAGTTATTGGCTATATTTTGAGACACCACCCATCCTGGCAAGAATTTGTATCTCAAGCCAAGCAGCTAGGTAAGCCCTTGGTTATGCGGATGAACCTAAATCAACAAAGCAGTGGAGCGACCTGGCAAGTACATAAACAGCTGATGAAGTCTATATCGCCGATTGTTGATTGCGGGGTGCACTATGTAGATATGATGTGCCTTATGACGGGCTCGCGGCCAACCAAGGTTCATGCGATTGGAGTAAGGTTAAGCGAAGAGATCGATGAGGATATGTATAATTATGGCCAACTTCAGGTGACTTATGAGGACGGCTCGGTTGGTTGGTATGAAGCTGGGTGGGGTCCGATGATGAGCGAGACGGCGTTTTTTGTTAAAGACGTCATTGGACCGAAAGGGTGTGTGTCAATCGTGGCTGCTGAAGAAGATAATTCTATGGAATCAGATGATATTGATGCCCATACAAAAACTTCAGCTATTCTTTGTCATTCAGCGAGCTTGGATCAGAAATCCAATTTTTCAAACAAAGATAATGTAATTCGTATGGACGATGAACCAAATCACGATGCTCTTTGTTTAAGGGAGCAGGAATTTCTGTTAAAGGCTATAACCGAAAATTTAGATTTGACTTCTCACATGCAAGATGCTGTGAACAGTATGAAAATTGTGCTGGCTGCTGATGAATCTATTCGGAGCGGCAAGGTCGTATATTTGTGACGCTATGGCGTCTATTGAAAGTAAAATAATACAGGGAGGGTCGGCGATGTCTGTGAAACTTCGCCCGGGTGTAGTAACCGGTAAAGATTATGAGAAACTTGTTAAAGCATGTAAGGCAGGAAATTATGCGCTCCCTGCTGTGAATGTTACGAGTAGCAGTACTGTTAATGCTGTATTAGAAGCTGCAGCACGTAATAAATCAGATGTCATTATCCAAGTGTCAAATGGTGGTGCTGGCTTTTATGCGGGCTCAGCTTACCCTGATTCTTTGCAAGGTAAAGTACTTGGGGCTGTATCTCTTGCTCAACACGTCCATCTACTTGCAGAAGGTTATGGTGTTTGTGTTGTTCTCCACACTGATCATGCTAACCGGGGGTTATTACCCTGGATTGATGGGCTGTTGGATGAGGGCGCTAAATTTAGAGAGAAGAACGGCAAACCGCTTTATACTTCTCATATGATCGATCTCTCAGAAGAGCCTTTGGAAGATAACGTTGGTACCTGTGCGGACTATCTCAAGAAAATGACTCCGCTGGATATGAGCCTTGAGATCGAACTTGGTGTTACTGGTGGAGAGGAAGATGGTGTCGGTTCCGAACATACTGGCGCAGATAATCCAAAACTCTATACTCAGCCTGAAGATGTTGCCTATGCTTATGAGCAGTTAAATCCACTGGGTGATTTCTCTGTGGCAGCGTCATTTGGGAATGTTCACGGCGTATACAAGCCAGGAAACGTTAAACTGCGCCCTGTTATCCTCAAAGATTCTCAGGCCTTGATGGCAGAACGTTATGGGTTAGAAGAAAAGTCGCTGGACCTTGTTTTTCATGGCGGATCGGGCTCTTCAGATGCAGACATTAAAGAAGCTGTATCCTATGGTGTCTTTAAAATGAACGTCGATACTGACTTGCAGTTTGCATACTCTGAGCCCGTCGGCGCATATGTAAATGCAAATCAGAACGCTTTCATTGCTCAGATTGATCCTGAGACAGGAAAGCCTCTCAAAAGTAAATATGATCCCCGTAAGTGGGTGCGTGAAGCAGAAAAAGGGGTGGGTGCCAAACTTGATGGTATCTTCACGGTACTTGGCTCTGTCGGTAAGACGCTCGCTGAAGGTTAATTGAGATAGGACGTTAAAATGAAGGCGCTGGCACTGGGTGGGGCAACTGTAGATATTATTGCATCGGTTTCGGACGATGAAGTCGAACGAATGACAATGCATAATGCAACGACAAATTTCCTCCTGCTTGAAGAGGGGAAAAAAGTCGATGCCGAGGCGGTTGAAACCCATACCGGTGGCGGTGCCATCAATGCTTCTGTTTCTATGTCCTTGCTGGGCTTAGATATTTCCTGCGTTGTGAAACTTGCTGATGATATTGAGGGGCAAATGGTCCTTAAACGCCTCGAGGAAAGAAACATCGGAAGTAACTGGGTTATTACCGGGGCTGAACTCGCGACTGGCTGCGCGGTAATGGTTTCATCGCATGTCAGAAACCCGACAATTTTTGTTGCGCGTGGCGCGAATACGCTTTTGAGTTTAGATGAGATAAAGCCGGAGATGTTTGAGGGAGTTGAGCTCACTTATGTCACCGGGCTCAGCGGTGCCTCTGCTGATTGTTTTCCAAAAATTGTCAAGCTGGCCAAAGAAGCAGGTAGTCTGGTTGTTGCAAACCCTGGTATTCGTCAGCTTTCTTCTCGGGCGCAGTCGTTCTGGAATTCGTTACAATATATAGACGTCCTTGTCGTTAACGAAGTTGAAGCGGGGCAACTGGTTCCTTTTATTGCCGCCAAGAGTGAAATAGATGCGACGCGGTCATGCAAATATTCTGAAGATCCAGCTTTACCGGAACTTTTGATAAAAGGTGTTGGCGTTTCTGGAACCATGATGGCGCTAAAAGAGTTCGTCATCACGCTCGGCAAGCTTGGGCCTAAACGCTTGTTGGTAACAAACGGAAAAGAAGGTGCCTATCTGGGTACTACAAAGGAAATACTATTTTGCCCGGCTCAAAAAGCAGAAGTAATGGGGACTGCAGGGGCTGGTGATGCTTTTGCATCTACCTTCTCAACTTTTATTGGTCTTGGAAAAAATGAAGAAGAGGCCCTTAAAGCTGCTTCGGTAAATTCTGCATCGGTGGTTTCTGTTATGGACACTCAGTCCGGGCTCTTAAGCCAAGCGCAATTAGCTGAGCGTATAAAAAAATCAGATTGGAGTAAGTTTAATCGATACTCTTTGGCTGAATAAATATTGAAATACTTTCCCTGTTTTCAGGTTTTACAATAAGTGTTTGTGGCTTCCGTCACAAAACGGTTTCTTTCCACTATGCTTACATTGGCAAAGATAATGTTGTTTTGAGCTTTCTGCTGTAAATGAAAGTGGCTTGAATTCAGTTCCTTTGTGGCTGCCATCACAAAAAGGTTGTTTTTGAGATCTCCCACACGCACACCAAAAATAAGTTTTACCTTCTTCAAGGTCGACTATAGCTGGGCCAATGCCAGCAACGGCAGGTGTTTCCATGGAAAATCTCCCGATTTGTTTATTTTTATCTTATCATTCTATCATCATTGGATTGAAAATATAATTCAATTTGCTATTATGCCGAGAAACCATCTCCTTAGGTGGCGATTTATATCCATTATATACGAATTATTGATGAAGCTTAGGAGTCTCTACCTATTAAATTTGGGTAAAATATAATTTATTTTAAAACATTGTGTTTAATCAGTTGGTTAGTGATAAGTATTTATACCAAGATGAATTGTGTTCTGAATTTTGTATGATTGTTAATAAGACGTTAAGGAAGTGAACGGTTAGATTACTCTGGGTTGATATAGTATTCGGTGTAATTTATTCTCGACCTGACTTTGGGAAAACACGAAAGAAAAACAAGTATTGATTCCTTTTTGTATCTAATTGAAAAAACACTGAATTTTGATATACTGTTATCGTAATGGGAATCTGGTCATTATGAGGTATATGAGAAATTAGTAACTTATTCTTATTATGTTGTGGTATTATTTTGCAACTTAGCGTGGATAGGGCGGTGTAAATATAGTATCGGGTAAATCGGGTCAGTTTTTTATTTTTTTCGCGTTCTATGCATATCAAAACCTTCGAGGGAGAATATCATGCGGGGTTTAAAATTTATACTGGTAGCTGGTGTAGCAGCAGTTACTCTATCGGCTTGTACTGATCGTTATCAGGCTGCAACAAATGCTGAACCAAGTGGTTCATCCTTTACGAGAGAACTTTATAAAGGATATGTCGGTCTGTCTGGCGACGAACGTTCAGAAAAAGATTGGGGCGATTCAGACCTGTTTGCTGATAAAGCTCTTTCTGCGGCTGATGGTAAATCTGTAGCGCCAGAAGAAGTTGCAAATTGGGATCTGGATGAAGCATCCATCGGCGATCTTACGACCGCTCATGACCGTCTTGCAGGTGCTCTTGCGAATGGTGCCGGAGACAAAGCTCCGACATCAGCTGCTCATGCCCAGGTAATGTTTGATTGCTGGATTCAAGAGCAAGAAGAAAACATTCAACCAGACCATATTGCGGCATGTCGTGATGGTTTTATGGCTGCAATGGCAAAAGTAGATGCGGCTCTGGCACCAAAGGCAAAAGCTGCTCCTGCGCCGGCACCTACACCAATGGCTCTACCTGATCCTTTTGCCATTTATTTTGATTTTGATTCTGATGTACTGACAGTTGACGCGAAAGCTGAAGTCTCAGTTGTCGTGGCAGCAATTAAGAAACATTCACCTTCTAAAGTGATTGTTGCTGGTCATACCGATACGGCTGGGGCTTCTGATTATAATCAAAACTTAGCTGGTAAACGTGCGGCAGCAGTTGTTGCAGCCCTCCAAAACAGTGGTGTTTCCGCTTACATGGTCAAGAGCCAAGATCTTGGTGAAAACGCTCCTGCGGTTAAGACGGGTGATGGTATCTCTGAATTCAGAAATCGTCGCGTTGTTGTTACGCTTGTGAAGTAATAAACTATGTTGAGCTTTATGAGCTCATCGTAATTACGAGGCGGTGTTGGCTCTGTGCTAATACCGCCTTAATGTTTTTAAACCATTCAACTTTAACTAATCGTGTCATTTGCACGGCGTTTTAAATTGTCCCGTGTAATGGAGACTAAAATGAAAAAAATCCTCATATCAATTGGCGGCTTGATTGTACTGGTTATTGCAGTACTCCTGATCGCCCCGTTATTTATTTCCTTAGAAGATTATAAGCCTGAAATCGCTGAACAGGCGAAAGCGGCCACAGGGCGCGATTTAAAGATTGATGGAGAGATTTCTCTTAGTCTCTTTCCCACGGTAGCTATTGAGGTGAATGGCGTTTCCCTGGCAAACTACGATCAAGGCCAAGCCAAAGATATGGTGACGCTGGACCAAATGGCGCTTGAGTTACAAGTAATGCCATTGTTATCCAAGGAAGTGGTCATCAATCGCTTTGTTTTGGTTAACCCTATTATCAATCTTGAAGTAGATAAGGATGGCAAGCCTAACTGGGAGCTAGAAGGAAAAACGGAAGCTCCAAAAACAGATGGTTCGGCGAGTGATGGTTCTTCTGCAGACTCGTCTGGTGCGCCATCGTTAGGTGGTCTGTCTCTTGGAGATGTTCGTATCCAAGGTGGTGAGCTTCATTACATTGATTTAGTATCAGGAGCCAAAGAGGATATTGAAGGACTTAACCTTGAGATTGCTCTCAAAGCTTTAAATCAGCCTTTGACAGTGAAGGGAAGTCTTGATTGGAAAGGCGAAACCATCAATATTTCTGCCGATGTCGCCAACCTAGAAGACTTGATGAATGGTGGTAGCAGCCAGTTGGCAACGTCAGTAGAGTCAAATCCTGTTAATTTTGGCTTTGAAGGATCTGCGCAACAAGGAAAAGAATTTGCCCTCGCAGGTGCACTTGACCTCGCTGTTCCTTCCGTAAAAGGTCTAACGGATTGGGTCGGAGCGCCAATTGAGCGTAACAATGAAAATACCTTTGAAAAACTATCTGTAAAAGGCAAACTTGATCTAAAAGGTGCGGTTATTGCTTTTGATGATGTTGCTCTGGCTTTTGATGCTCTAACGGCTCAAGGGGCTTTGAAAATAGATAGTTCAGGTAAGGTGCCTGATATTCGAGCAGCCCTTTCAACGGGTGTACTTGATTTAACACCATACCTTCCTCCTGAGACAACTTCTTCTGGAGGTGAAGCTACTGGGGCGACGACGAGTGAGACCGCTGCAGCATCTGGTGGTGATGAGGGTTGGAGTGAAGAGCCCATAGATTTCTCTGGTTTAAAGGCCGTTAATGCTGACCTCGCTTTAAAAACCGAGGGGATCAAAATTCGTAAGATCACCGTTGGTGTCAGTGAGCTTGGCGTATTGCTAAAAGGTGGTAAATTAACGGCTGATCTTAAACAGCTTTCTATGTATGACGGCCAGGCTAAAGGTAAAGTTGTTCTTGATAGTTCTAAATCAGTGCCAACAACCGCAATTCAGTTCGAAGTAGCTGATGTTCAAGCCGAGCCATTGTTGTCCGATAGTGCTGATTTTGAAAAACTATTGGGATCGTTAAATTCCAAAGCTAATTTGACGACATCAGGTAATAGCCAAAAAGACATGGTCTCAAATCTTAATGGTACGGGCGATTTTATATTTAAGGATGGTGCAGTTAAGGGAATTAATATTCCTGGCTTGATCCGAAATGTTTCAATCGAAGCCTTGCAAAATAGTTTTGATGATGCTCAAGCAACTGATTTTGCTGAATTATCAGGTACATATAAAATCACGAAGGGTATATTTGATAATCAGGATTTGAGCATGATTGCTCCTTTGTTCCGTCTGTCTGGAAAAGGCACTGTACCCTTACCGCCCAAAACTCTTGATTATCGTGTCGAGCCAAAAATTGTTGGTGATCTCGAAGGTCAGGGTGGCGATAGTGGCGCTACAGGTCTCGCAGTACCCCTATTGATTACAGGTTCGTGGAGTGATCCTAAAATTGCACCTGACCTTGCAGGGGCCTTAACGGACAAGCTCAAAGATCCTGCCTCCTTAATTGAGGGCGTAACGTCTGGGGAAGGTGGTCTCGAAATTCCAAAGCTTCCAATAGGTGGTGAGAGCACAGAAGGTAGTGGCGTTGAAGAGATTATTGAAAAACCAAAAGATGCTTTGAAAAAATTATTTGGAAACTAGTTTTTTCCTTAACCCCTAAAAAAGCCAGCTGTATATTGCAGCTGGCTTTTTTGTTTCTATCCCGTCCTGGAATAAGTTTATAGATAGGAAGTTTGTAAGGACAAGCTTGTTAACAATACAGTGCTGTAGATGCCTGATTTAAATCAGCCTGAAATAGAATTATATGAAGAACACACCCGTGTGTAGAAACTCTTTAAAGGTATTTACTTTTCTTTTACAAATGGACTTGCAGAAAGCCAGTATGTTTTCCTTTAAGGGGCGAAAGTTCAAAAAGAATACATCTCGTTGGTGAGTTTTGTGTAAAGAAAGAACGTGAGCGTGACGTTAACCGCATCTGTTTGAGCTAATGAATAATGGTTATGCT
>OJFV01000113.1_pt1 | contig 41846 bp, 42 predicted proteins | sample 1594391 | NCBI WGS metagenome assembly OJFV01 (sample SAMN05416856, study PRJEB24817) | seawater metagenome | isolation source: Sea water | place: Canada:Atlantic | collected 2013-11
CCAGCGAATAGCATCCCCATGGCAAAAGCGTTTTGATACAAAGCGGCGCCAAAGGTCGGTTCGCTGGGCAACAAATGCTGCAATAGATTAATCCCTAAACCAGCCATCAAGCCATACATCAGCGCTTTTAGTATCTGAATCAAGAATAAATAAGTCATGTTTTGGTTAAGTGGAAGCAATAAAAAGAACGCGATCCCACTGACACTGGCAATGATAAATAACTGGAAATACGTAAATCGCGACAATAAATCTACACAACGAACAATTAAAACGATTTCAGCAATAGCGGCACACATAAAGAGCGTCCCCACCAAATTAACAGGCAGTGCTTGCTGCACAAAATAGACTGGCAAAATATGTTGGTATAAATTTATCGCAAAACTGAGCAGTGCAAAAAACCCTAAGGGAGGTAACAAGTGCAGATACTGCCCTAAATGATTTTTTACATTCTTTTTTTCGTCTAACAAGCCACTGTTTTTAATCAGAGCGCGTTGCAACTTAGGCTGATGTATTTCTGCGACTGATTGAATTGTGTTTTCATTTTCATGTGAGGCGGGCAAGGTAAAAAACATCAAAGTAAGCAATGGCATTACCAAGGCCAGAGCATATAAAAACACAGAGAAACCAAATTCTTCGACCGTGTAAAACGCAATACTCGGGCAAACAACCCAAGCAGCACTGACGGTAGCCATTAACCTCGCGTTGACCCGATTAATCTTCGTTCTACAAAAATAACGAAATGCGAGGCCCATCAACAAGGCCGTCGATGCATGAAAAGGGGCAAACACGCCAAGCATCACCACACAAGCAACTAGGTAATTTTGCGTGTTCGCCAGCACAACCAACGCACCAGCAGCTAAAAAACTAATCCCTATTAGCCAATGTTTGTGCTTACCAACTCGCTCCACAATACGCGCAATGAAAAACGCATACATAATGCTGCTCAGCGCATACCCCCCCAATAGCGTACTGAGTTGAGTCGCAGTGGCGTCTAAATAACGATATGCATACAAAGATAATACAGGCATCAAACTTGCCATAACGCACGCATTTAAAAAGCCCGCAAGATAGTAGCCGCTGCCCTTAGCAATGACGCTCATGCCATTATCAATCCTTTAATTGTGTTTTAGTGTTGGCAATAAAATATTTCTAAAAGCTAGGTTATTTAGCAGTGAAATTAATACTCGAGATTTAAAATTCGATTCTATCTGCATTCTATTTAGCTTATAACATATTGTTTATTATGATTTTTAATTAAAAATTTAAGCTAAGATACAAATGCAAACGTAGACATTGTCGGCAATACATTAGAATAAAAAAACTATTTAGGCTGTAATGCGTAAAAAAATATAGCGCTTAATACTGATACAAAGCCATTCATTAGAATATTCGTGTAATAAAAACTGCCGCCGATGGGTCTCTTGGCACAGAATCATTTTAAAAGGAAAAACCATGTCGATTTTACCGCACAGCTTGATTGTTAGCGCGAGCTTAGCGATGACATTCACTGTGAGCGCCCAAGAACAGAGTAGCCCTACTCAAGCTGGTATTGGGCCACAGACAAATAGTGAACAAGACAACAACCTTGAACACGTCACTGTTACTGGCTCTGCGCAACCTACTTTAGTTATGTCACCTAAAAATGCAGTGATCGACGGTCCGTTCGGTAAAGACAAAAATTTAACGGAAATAGCCAGAACCCTAACGTCTATTTCCAGCGACATGTTAGAACAGCTATCTATTGATGACTTACAAGACGTACTTACCTTAGTGCCAAACACGTATTCAGCCAGTGGTTTTGGTGCCCCCAGTTTACCAACTATCCGCGGCCAATTAGGCGAGCTATTTCAACAAGGTATGCGTCGCCAAGCAGGCAACAATGGTTTTGGGATCCCCTTGTCGTTTAACAGCGTCGGGCAAATTGATGTAGTTAAAGGCGCCCCATCCGTCATTTTAGGTACCACCCAACGTAATGGTGGTTTTGTTAATCTAAATAATAAAACCGCAACCCTGTCTGGAACAGACTTAAAGTTGCAAGCCAGTGCAGGTAGCTGGGAGCACTATCGCGGCCAAGTTGACGTAAACACCGCAATTGAAGAAGGTAAAAGCGGTGTTCGGGTTAGTGCAGAATACATCGATAACAACAGTTACTACGACTTTACTGGATTTCAAAGCGAAGATTTATTCGTTGCTTACAAACTTCTGCCAGATGATAAATCAAGTTGGGATATCAGCTTTGAATACTACGATGTGGACTTTACCGATAACGCCGGCATTAATCGCCCCACACAAAATCTAATCGACAACGGTTTCTACATTACCGGTCAAGGCGTACAACCAAATGGCTCACAAGTGCCCGGTGCTTTTGCTTTAGTTTCCCCTAGTGACGAAGTACGTATTCCTCGCAGCACAGTGCTTACCGACCCAGACAACATCAATAATGCACAGACTTACGTTTTTCATAGTACCTACGAGCGTCAGTTAAATGCGGTGCATACTCTGACTAACCGCAGTTACTTTCAATACTTAGATCGTGAAGAAATTGCGCAAAACAGCTTTGTTGAGATCATCGATGGGGCGAAAACCGCGCAAAACCGACTTGAAATCAATTCCGCTTGGTCTGGCGATCAGCAAACTACTTGGGGAATAGACCTGCGTTACAACGATGTGCTTGGCTATAGCCAGTTCACGACGGAAGCTGATTTACCTATCGATTTACTTGGCAGTATAGAGCAAAGACGTATTCCTCTGACTGAAACCCAACAGGCACGTTTAGTCGAGCTTCGCCCTGGTGTTTTTGTGTCTCCTGGTGCGAATTACGACATCGATGGAGATGGGAACAACGACTTTTCATTGTCCGACACCACCGACTCAACCACCTGGCAGACGGGCCTATTTGCCGAACAAGATAGCGACTGGACCGACAGATTTAGCACTACTGTTGGCTTACGTGCTGACCACTACGATGTCACCGCCCGCGACGCACTGCCTCCCCAGGGACAAGTAGCAGCAAAAGACAGCTTCAGTAAATGGTTGTACTCAGGCTCTGCCAGTGCGCGCTTTAAAATCAATAACGATATCGTAACCTATGCCACCTATAGCTATAGTGAAGCGACTTCTAACAGCATGGGTGGCGGTACCGTGTTAGGTGCTGACAATAAAATAAACCCTTTGAATTTTGCTACTGAAAACGAGCTATACGAACTAGGTGTAAAATACTCGCCCGACGGCTCACCTTGGTACGCCGATGCATCAGTGTTCGAGCAAACACGTAGTTTACGTAATCGTGATGGCAGCAACACTGGCATTATTGCCAAAGGTTTCGAAGCGCAAGTGTTTTATCAAGGAAGTAGCTTGTGGGCTAACCTTGGCTACAGCTACTTAGACGCCCGCTATGACGGTTCCGCTAGCGCCCAAGACTCACAACAAGTCGCTGACGCATTTGATAATTCTCGCCCTGACATTATTCAAGGCACAGGTATCGGTGCGCCTAATTTTGCTGGTTTTGCGCCATCAAATCAGCGTGTGCAAGGTTTACCACAACAAACCGTATCTATTAGCGCTGGCTATCAAATATGGGATAACTGGGATGTATCTGGCTCAGCTATTTATAGCAAAAGTTACCCACTGGATTACCTCGCTACTGTGTTAATCCGAGACCAAATAACCATTAATATTAATACTAATGTTGCCCTAACTCACCAGTCGAGCTTGCGCCTTGAAATACGCAATCTAACTGACGAAAACAACTGGCGTCCTGTGTTTGAGGGCGGTTACTTCGGTTCAACATTGGTTTTCCCTGAACTGCCGCGTAATGTTCAGTTAACTTACACCTACAACTTTAAGGACTAGCTCCTAAGGATCTACCCCGTAATGAATAGTAAACGTGCAATATTAGTCATCGTCATCGCTGCGCTCATCGCCAGCTTTTTTGTCTTTGACCTGAATCAATACCTCACACTTGAGAGCCTTAAAAGCAATCAGCAAGATCTTGCTCAATATATTGAAGCGAACTGGTTAGTCGCATTTGTTGGCTACTTAGTAATTTATGCTGCAGCCACAGCCTTAAGTGTACCAGGAGCTGCTATTCTCACGTTAGGCGCGGGGGCATTATTCGGCTTCGGCTGGGGGTTATTGTTAGCCTCTTTCGCTTCAAGCATTGGCGCAACGTTAGCCTTTTTAGCTTCGCGTTTCTTATTGCGGGATTGGGTAAAAAGCACCTTTTCTAAAAAGCTTGAGTCTATTGATAAAGGCATCGAAAAAGACGGTGCATTTTATCTACTGAGTTTACGTTTAGTGCCTATCTTCCCGTTTTTTATCATCAACCTAGTGATGGGTGTTACTGGTATAAAGACTTGGACTTACTACTGGGTTAGCCAATTAGGTATGTTGATTGGCACCGCCGTGTACGTCAACGCCGGTACCCAATTAGTAGAAATTAATCAATTATCAGACATTATCTCAACGGATCTGATCCTTTCGTTTGTACTGTTAGGCATATTCCCGATTTTGGCTAAGTTCATCCTTAGCGCTTTGCAACAACGCCGTGTTTACAAAGGCTGGAAAAAGCCAAAGAAATTTGACCGTAACCTAGTGGTTATTGGTGCTGGTTCGGCTGGTTTAGTGACGGCGTATATCGCCGCGGCAATTAAATCTAAAGTGACCTTGGTTGAGCGCCATAAAATGGGTGGCGACTGTTTGAACACGGGCTGTGTGCCTTCTAAAAGTATATTGCATGCCAGTAAGCTAGCACACATTCATCACACCTCGCAAAACGCAGGTGTCACTTATGATGCACCAAAAATTGATTTCAAAGCGGTAATGAACAAGGTTCACAGCGTGATTAAATCAATCGAGCCACACGATTCTGTTGAGCGTTACGAATCGCTAGGGGTAAACGTGGCAATCGGTAGTGCCACTATTGTTTCCCCTTGGCAGGTTGATATTCAAACTGAAAATGGTATTGAATCACTGACCACACGCAACATTGTTATTGCCACAGGCGCCCGTGCATTTGTACCAGATATTCCCGGCTTAAAAGATATCGATTATTTAACTGCTGATAACCTCTGGGAAATTACTGAACAACCTAAACGCATGATAGTGTTGGGCGGCGGCCCAATTGGCTGCGAATTGTCTCAAGCCTTTGGTCGTTTAGGAACCCATGTCACCCAAATCGAACGTGGCGATCAGGTACTGAGCAAAGAAGACCCAGATGCAGCGAAGCATTTACAAACACAGCTAGAAAAAGACGGTATCGATTTACGTTTGAATACCAGCGCCATGGCCGTTGAAACCACCAGCGAAGGCAACGTGTTAGTGGTTGAGTTTGAAGGTACAGAAGAACGTATTCCGTTTGATAAAATATTAGTTGCTGTGGGTCGTCAAGCGAACCTGACAGGCTTCGGTTTAGAAAAACTTGGTATTGAGACTGATCGTACTGTTGTCACTAATGACTTTTTACAAACCAAGTACCCGAATATATTGGCGGCGGGCGATGTTGCAGGCCCTTATCAGTTTACTCACACCGCGAGCCATCAAGCATGGTACGCTGCGGTCAATGCGCTATTCAGACCGTTCAAAATATTCAAAGTGGATTACAGTGTTATCCCTTGGGCGACGTTTGCTGAGCCAGAAATTGCCACCGTTGGTTTAAATGAAATGTCCGCTAAACAACAGGGCATCGAGGTAGAGGTCACCCGTTACGATATTGGCGGCCTTGACCGAGCATTGGCTGATGACCACGCCCGTGGTTTTGTTAAAGTACTAACAAAGCCAGGTAAAGATAAAATACTCGGTGCCACCATAGTCGGCGCCAATGCGGGAGAATTATTGGCTGAGTTCGTTTTAGCCATGAAACACGGCCTGGGATTGAACAAAATATTGGGCACTATTCATATTTATCCAACGATGGCTGAAGCGAACAAAAACGCGGCAGGTAATTGGAAGAAAGATCACGCACCACAAAAAGTGTTGGCTTTCCTTGAGCGTTTCCACACGTGGCGTCGTAAGTAGGCCAGCGGTTGCCTAGAAGTCATTTATAAAACAATAGGCGTGCTGCATTTATTCGCGTACGCCTTACATTTGAAATTAATTCAACGGAGAAGTGTATGCATACTCCATTCAATCAAGTTAAACGTTTGGTTCGATATACCCTAACGACAGGTAGTTTGCTACTTTCCTTATTTTCAATGGTGTTACACGCCGCTGATTTTGATCACAGTTATAATAATTTTGATCAGCTACTGAGCGAAGTAGTGCAGATGTCTGATGATAAAAAGCAAACCCGAGTCAACTACCAGCAATTGTCAGTTAAAAAAGATACGCTACAAACCTCACTAAGCGCATTTTCTGATGTTAGTAAAAGCCAATACGACGAATGGGATAAACAGCAGCAGCTTAGTTTTCTCATCAATGCTTACAATGGCTTTACACTGAAGCTGATCATAGATAACTGGGATGAATTTAAACAAGGCAATGCTAAATCAATCCGTGATTTGGGTAGTTTGTTCACAACCCCTTGGGAAAAGAAATTTTTCACGCTGTTTAGTGAAAAACACAACCTAGATGATATTGAACACGAAATGGTGCGTAAATGGTTCAAAGAGCCACGTATTCATGCAGCCCTTGTTTGTGCTGCGGTGTCGTGCCCGCCACTGCGGGATGAGGCATTTGTATCGTCTAAGTTAACAGCACAATTAGATAGCCAAATGCAGCTTTTTTTAGCAGACAATAGCCGCAATGAGATAAAGACAAATGGCCAAAAAGGCGAAGCGTCACTGTCTTCTATTTTTAAATGGTATCGTGGCGATTTCGAAAAGGGTGACGAGGGTTTCAACTCGTTATTTGATTTGCTCAGTGTTTACAGCGATGCATTAGTCGAGGGTGATGACAGTGCCCAAGCTCAGCGTAATATAATTAAAAGCGCTGACTACCCTATTACGTTCAAGGATTATGACTGGCGTTTAAATGATGTGGCTAACTTCTAAACTGACTCGCTTTTTTACACTTGTTAAAGTACTAGTTCGGAGCAACTTGGTACTGCTATTGGCTGCGCTATGTGTTCCATCAGTGGCTATCGGAAATGACGCGTTAAACGACCTTAATGATAGTCAAGCTAGCCAGCTCGAAAGCACCAAACAATGGCAGCAAACCTTGGCCACTGCCCGCGGCGAAACCGTGTACTTTTATGCTTGGGGCGGTTCAAAACCAGTTAACGACTATTTACGCTGGGCGGCCCGGGAAATTGCCAGTCGCTATAAGGTACGTTTGCGCCATGTAAAAGTAGCCGATATCAGCGAAGCAGTTAGCAGGTTAAAAGCAGAAGATGGCAGCAAAAGTGCTATCGATTTACTTTGGGTAAACGGTGAAAACTTTAGTTACCTGAAAGAACAAAAACTATTACTCGGGGGGCTTACTTCAGTCATCCCTAGTAGTACGCTATTGGCGACTGAAAAGCTTTCGTTGCGCAACGACTTTGGTGTCCCCATGGATGGCTTCGAAATACCTTGGGGCGTTGGGCAATTCAACATTATTGCTAATGAAAACGTCTTTGCTCAAATGAGCATTACCCCAGCTGATATCCTTAGCGCAGCGAAGAAACAGCCCGGTCGCATGAGTTATCCGCGCCCGCCCGAATTTCATGGCACGACTTTTTTGAAACAGCTTTTAGTGGCGCTTAGTCATAACGATGAACGTTTGTTCGAGCTTGCTACACCTGAAGCGCAGCTACAGCTGCTACCTACATTATGGAATTACCTCGACAAGCTGCACCCTTTGCTATGGCAAAAGGGCAGCGCATTTCCTAGTTCAAATACCGAGCAACTTGCGCTTTTTCAACAAAATCAACAGGCAATGACGGTCAGTTTCAATCCCAACCAAATAAGCAAAGAGCAAGATGAAAAACGCATTCCTCAATCTGCAAAACGTGTGTACTTTGAGGGCGGTGCTATTACTAACAGCCATAACCTTGCCATTCCTATAGGGGCGCAAAGTCCAGCTGGCGCGAAAGTGGTGATCCATTTTTTATTGAGCGAGTTAGCTCAAGAGCGCAAGCTTAATGGCAGTTGGGGGGACCCCGCGGTCATAACGCCATTACTGGATGAAGCCTCAACATTACCCGCTCAGCAAGAGTTACACAGCTCTTGGCAACAAATCATTGAAGATACATGGCAACAAAGATACGGCGCTTAACCCTTGCTACTGGCTGGCTGCTTGTTGCATTTGTCGCAGGGCTGCCGGTTTTTGGTGTAGTGCTGGGCTTATGGCTCTCACCACCAATTTCATGGGAGCAAGTGAGCGTATTTTTTACTTATAACGGCCTCCTGTCATCAGTTCTAAGTTCTCTGCTGCTTTCATTACTCGCGCCGATCATTGCGCTGTATGTGGCATTCACCGTATACAGTCAGTATCGTTTTAACCCTCGTTGGCAAGCCTTAGAGCAGCGACTTGCTCCTTTACTGTCATTACCTCATTTAGCGGTAGCTTTAGGCATAGTCTACCTCTTTAGTTCAGGTGGCATGGTGTGGAGCGTACTTTGGGAGCTCTTTGGGAGCACACCACCTGAGTGGCTTGGCCTTGGGCGTAAAAGTTTGTTGAGCATGTTAATTGCTATCAGCATAAAAGAAGTGCCCTTCTTTTTATTTATATTCAGCGCACTGGGTCGCCAGTTGGCGATTAAAGATTGGTTACTGCAAGGTCGAGCACTTGGCTACAGTGAAAGTGCTAGTTGGTGGCTGTTGGTTTTCCCTACTGTGTTGAAGCAGTCTCGCTTGGCCTTACTCGCAGCGATGGCTTTCACCTTATCAGTACTCGACATTAGCCTTCTGATCGGCCCCAACATTCCTGAGCTCTACGCGGTCGTGTTATATAACTGGCAAACTGGCTTCACCGCAGATGAGCAAGCAATCGCCTTTCTTGGCAATCTGCTTTTATTGACCATGCTTGGCGTATTAGTCGCAGCTATTTATACTCATGAATGGTTCGCTATAAAGCGAATTCGTACTCTTGCCGTTATGGCCAATCCATTGAAAATCACCCGCCTTGCTCGAATATTCACGGCCTGGTTGGGGCTCTTTAGTCTATTGACCTTAGCGATATTACTTACCTTCTTACTGTGGTCATTAGGCTGGAATACGCAAAGCCCTTTTAGCGCAGCGAGTTGGTCTACCACGTTATGGCAAGATGAATGGTTTTTCATGCAAACGCCATTACTGAACAGCTTAAACATTGCCTTTTTTAGCAGCGTTCTGGGGGTCGCAATAACCTTAATCGCCTTAGAGCTACAACGACAAAGCAAACGCTATTTACCCGATTATGTGTGGTTACTGGCAATACTGTTACCGCAGCTAAGCATGGTGTACGGCTGGCAAATCGCCCACACTGACATGAGCGCGAGTTACAGTACGGCTTGGATAGTCCTCTCGCATTTGCCTTTCACCTTTGCTTACAGTTACTTAGTGCTTCGCGGGCCGTTTCAAAGTCTGGATAGGCATTATGAGTTGGTTGCTGCCAGTTTTGGCTATTCCTATTGGCAACGTTGGTGGCAAGTACGTTTTATGTTGCTTCGCCCCGCTCTGCTAAGCGCATTGGCCATCGCGTTTTCGGTCAGTGTAGCGCAATACATTCCCACCCTAATGTTGGGTGCAGGGCGAGTATCTACCATCACCACTGAGGCAGTCGCGATTGCATCGGGTAACGAGCAGAGCATCACTGCAGTCTATATGTTAGTGCAAGCTGCACTGCCATTTATTGCCTTTTTCATCGCCAGTGTGCTGGCTCAACGTCTTCGAGGAAGTTTCGATGCTGCGCATCAATAATTGCCAAATAAACACCGTTAGTGGGCAGATTTCCTTGCCCGATATAACACTCGAACAAGGTGAATTACTGGTACTTACCGGCCCAAGCGGTATGGGCAAGTCGACATTTTTGCACTGGGTGTTAGGTGATGAGATTCAGCACGCCTCAATCAGCGGTGACATCATATTGAACGAAAAGCCGCTCAACGACCTGAACGTCGAGCAGCGTGGTATCGGTTTATTAATGCAAGACGTGCATCTTTTTCCGCATTTGAATGTGTTAGACAATATCTGCTTTGCACTGCCCGCTCTTTCTAAAAACCAGCAAGGTAAAAAACAGAATAAACAGCAGCGCCGTGAAACGGCAACGAATATGCTCGAGAAGATTGAGCTGGGTTATGTTGCGGGCCATTTCGCTAATCAGCTCAGTGGCGGCGAACGCTCTCGCGTAGGCTTGGTGCGCGCACTGGCGAATCAACCTCAAGCTTTATTGATGGATGAGCCATTTGCTGCCCTTGACCCAAACACGAGTGCCAAGGTAAGTCAGTGGGCATTTGAGCAACTGCAGCAGCAAGGTGTCCCTAGTATTATGGTGAGTCATGATATCGACAACATTCCTGCTCACGCTCAACATATAGATTTAGGGGCCTATTTTCATAGCACGTCCAGCGCATCGCACGCTAAGCGTAACTAATAACGTATACTCAACTCTATGGGTCTGCCCTCTAGCGACCCATAAACATAAGGTAAACCATGCTAGACCCTATTTTAAATAAACTGTTGAAAAAGCCTTTGTGCAGTGCGGCCAAACAGTTAATCAAACGTGGAGCGACCGCCGATTCAGTGACAGTAGCCGGCTTTGTCATTGGCATGCTCGCAGTGCCGGCCATTATTTATGGTCAATACGTATTGGCGTTGTGCTTAATCTTATTAAATCGCCTAGGCGACGGGTTAGACGGCGCAATAGCTAGAGAAACTTCGCCTTCGGACGCTGGAGGCTTTTTAGATATCACCTTAGATTTCATATTCTATTCAGCCATCGTTTTCGCTTTTGTCTGCGCCAACCCAATGGACAACGCCATAGCAGGCAGCTTTTTGATGCTGTCATTTATGGGCACAGGTGGCAGCTTTTTGGCCTTTGCTATTATGGCCAGCAAACATGGTATCGATAGCCCTAATTACCCGCAAAAAAGCTTGCATTATATGGGGGGGTTAGCAGAAGGCTTTGAAACTATTTTAGTGCTGTGTTTGTTTTGTTTATTCCCGAATCAATTTGTATTGATAGCATCGGTGTTTGCGGTAATCTGCTGGCTTACTGCCATTATCCGAATTTGGGTGGGCTATCACACTTTAGTAGCCACCAAAGACAGCTAACTCTTTGTTAGCCTAGCACTTTATTAGCCGAGCACCTTAGTAGCCGAGCACTTTTCAACTGCGTTCATTTTTAGGAGAGCCATTTTTAGGTGGGATCTGCTTGGGTATTTGTCGAAATGGCATCAGTAGTACGGTACTTATGCCCGTATTGTTATTTTCTTTGTTGTACTCTTTTAAGCCAAGCGTTAAACCGTCGTCACCGGCTTTGGCTTCATGGGTGTAGCTATGAAAAAGCCGATCCCATATGGATAAGCAAAATCCAAAGTTGCTATCGGTTTCCGTTACCACCTGGCTGTGATGAATACGATGCATGGCTTGGGTGACAATCACTTTACGCAAAGGCGTTTCTAACCAATTAGGCAGCTTTATATTGCTGTGATTAAAAACAGCACTGGCATTAAGTACAATCTCAAAAATTAAAATAGCCATGACCGGCACACCCAATAAGAATATACCGAGCCCTTTTACCCCTAGACTCAAGGCGATTTCGATGGGGTGAAAACGTAAGCCTGTTGATGCATCAAGATGGGGATCAGCATGATGCACACGGTGCAAACGCCATAACAGTGGCACTCGATGGAAAACGCGATGCTGCCAGTAAATTAGGCAATCAAGAGCGATAACCGCTAAGGCAACAGCCGCCCATTCAGGCACCGGCACTCTATTCAGCACGCCGAATTGCTGCTCATCTGCAAAAATTGCCACAACGGCAAGTCCTGCGGGAACCAATAACCTGCCAGTAAGGGCGCCACACAGAACCAAAAAAAAGTTACTCGACCAACGTTTGTAACGCGCCACGGGTGAAACACGATTTGGCATTACCGCTTCCCAAATCATCATGAGGGCCAACACTAAGATAAAACTGCCCATTCGCAACCAGACTTCATTTTGCATACTTATCCACATTAATATTTATTAGAAAGTTAAGTCCAAAAACTGTTACTGATAGTATTAGGTTGTTCATATATCATCAGTCTATAAATTCACGTTACTATAATAACAACGGAGAACACTCTATGAAGACCTTGGTTAGCCTAGTTAGCTTCCTGGCTATTTTGCTTGTCGCCCTGCCTGGCCCTCTTTACAAATTTGGTATACTCGAGTTGGGCACTGCTTTTGCTGCCTTACGCTTCGGTGTATACGCTGGGATCGCCGCGTTAGTTTTGATCTTGATCCAGATTATTTTTATGCGTAAAAATATTAGCTGGGCAGGTGTTGCCGTATCAGCTGTTTTGGCATTGGTTGCCGTTGGTTTACCGATGAGTATGATGAGCAAAGCTAAATCAGTACCGCCGATCCATGATATTTCAACTGACTTAGTCAATCCTCCTAAATTTGTGGCTATCGTTGCCCTGCGCGCTGATGCACCTAACCCTGTGGAATATGCGGGCGAAGAAATCGCTAAGCAACAACGTGAAGCTTATCCTGAATTGATCACTCAGAAATATACTCAAGATACAGAACAAGTATTTGATGCAACTGAAGCAGCCATCAAGGACTTAGGTTGGGAGCTGGTCAATTCAGATAAATCATTAGGCATCGTTGAAGCAACTGACACCACAGGATGGTTTGGTTTTAAAGACGATGTAGTTGTACGTATTCGTACCACAGGTGAAGAGAGCTTCCTTGATGTCCGCAGCAAGTCTCGTGTGGGTATGAGCGATTTAGGTAAAAATGCCGAGCGTATTCACACTTTAATCGATGCCATAAACAGCAAGCTTTAATCTTTACCCTATCATCTGCAGATGGATAACGATGCAAGATGATAAACAAACGCCCAGTGATGTGTTTTCATCGCTGGGCGTTTTTATATTTTAACAATATCTCGAAGTAGTTTAGTTACCAAGTAAACCTTTCATCACATTATTCAAAATTTGCTTTTGCGCTTCTGTGGCATTCTGGCACTCTTCGGTTTTCACCTCTTCACCTTTCATTAGTTTCTCAGTGCACTCGGCGAGCACTTCGCTTAACAGCTCAGGATCATCAACCAAATCTTCGACTGACGGCGTACCACAAGCGGCTAAGCCAAAGACTAAAGGCAGTATCAACATATATTTTTTCATTTTTCTTCCTTAAATTCCCGATGAATAAAACACTGTACGTTCGGGTTTAACGCCAGCGTGGGTTCTCAACTAATTGAAAAATCGAGCGTTACATATCCCTTAACAATTTCTCACGTTTAGATACTAAAAAAACATCTCAAAAATTACAACTTTTTCTATTGAAAATCAGCTGCTTAACATCATGTATAAGGCGCAGGACAGAAGTAGTTCTTATTGTCTGATTAGGTGTCTCTAATCCACTACTTTTGTCGCTCACTCAGTTATTTTTTTTATTAAGGAATTTCAATGAAAGTTTCAAAAATTGCTTTATTAGCAGCGACCGTTATTTCCGTTCCTACTGCTTACGCAGCTTCTCCTGACTTCAACTATGTGGAAGGCGGTTATGCAAAAATCGATGTAGACAACAGCGACTATGAGCCAGATGGTTTCAAAGTTTCAGGTTCTGCACTGGTAGGTAAGAATGTTTTTGTTAATGGGTCCTACACGGACACATCCGATGAAATCAACAATAGTGATATTGATTTTAACCAGCTGAGCCTAGGTATTGGTTATCGCATGGCAGCATCAAGCAATACAGATGTATACGGTGTGGTCAGTTATGAGGAAGCTGAACTCGAAGATTATGATGAAAATGGCTACGGCCTAACAGCGGGTATACGCTCTCGTGTGACGCCTAACATAGAACTTGATGGCGGCGTGTCGTATCTCGATTTGGACGATGACGACGATACTTATTTAAACTTGGCAGCAAGTTACTACTTTACGCCTGCTGCTGCCGTAAGCGTGTCTTATCGCACCTCTGATGACAACGATATTATGGGCGTCTCTGCACGTTACTCGTTCTAGTTAGAGCGATTTTTACCACAACACAGCGACTAGAACCTCTGTCGCTGTGTTGATTTGTTTTGAACCAACAGGATCCGTTAAAAGATACTTAGAAATTCTCTAGCACATAATCAGGCAATTCGTCTTCTGATGGCAGCGGCGTGGGTACACCTTTATCGTCAATTGCGACAAATTTAAATTGTCCTTGGGTGACCTTCTCTCGCAATCCAATTCTATCGCGCCTTACCCAAGCCTCAACATTGATAACCATAGATGTGCGCCCTAGTTTCACAACACGGGTATACAAACCTAGAATATCCCCCACGTGTACAGGGCGGATAAAGCTCATACTCTCTACTGATACAGTGACAACACGACCTTGGGCACGCTGACCCGCACATATACCTGCGGCAATGTCCATTTGTGATAATACCCAGCCGCCAAAAATATCCCCAGCAGCGTTCGTGTCAGCCGGCATAGCGAGAGTTCGTGTGGTGAGTTTACCGAGATGTTCTTCTTGCGTTTCTTCTTGCATTTCGCTGCCTGTATCAAGATTTAATGGGGGTTTTAGCCAGATTGTAGCATTAAATTAATGTTCAATTTGATACCAAAGGGCTGGATTTTTTAACGGTGTTCGCTCAGGCAATAAAGGGTTGGGTAAATCAATCACATTTCGTTCAGACAAATTAGACTTATCAATTAACCATTGATTATGTTTCTCAAACATCAGGTCAAAGGAGCCATCTTCTAACGCTATTTGCAAGCCACGCTCTATGTCTGCAGCAAGTTCCTTATTATTAGCATTGACGAAATAGTAAACCGCAGCGGGATAGCGCAACAATAGGTGCTTCTCTACTGCGAGGTTGTATTGCGGCCTATACTCTATTTCATTCCAAATTTCAATAATCGAACGCGGGAAAAAATCGAATCGCTCGCTGCCTAACATCATAAACAAGCGCTCATACATAGATGACGACATTACGTCGATCTTGCTGTTGGTTAAAATATAGGAGTCAGGCCAATCGTGCCCTTGGCCAGCAGTATATGCTTGCAAACCCGCTAAATTACTAACCTGATCAAAGTGACTTTGGGCGCTGGCGTGAATTAGAAACAGGCGCCAACCAATTAAACCTTTATAGAGGGGGATCCGAATGGGCGTGTATGTCTCTTCTCGGTCTTTGCTGGTCATGGTCCACACAATATCAGGCGCATTTTGAGTGCCTAACATACGTAGTGCTCTACTTTGATTCATTAGCCCTTTGCTTGGTTTCAACTTATAGGGTTTGTTGAGTTTACTTATCGCTAATCCTAATAAACGTACGGGATAAATAGGCCGATGGTCATTAACCGACAGAGGCTTAGGGTACAAAATGGTTGTCACCGGCTCAGCAAATGCAGAAACGCTAAAAGTCAGTGAAAAAACACCCATCACCACAAATGCATATTCCCTAAGGATCCCCGGCATCGATAAAAATCTATTGATATGATGACGCTTGCCTAAGTATTTTAGGCTGTGAGTAAAAAGCATTCTATTCTTCGTTCCATCTAAATATGCAGCACGCTTGACTAAATATAGTGCCAAAAAACAGAATGAATAGTAAACATAACAAAGTAAAACTTTGTGAAAATTCTTTTATGTCACATTCAATTTCCAGTAAATCTTAAAAGCCAAGGGCAATCGCTGCTGAAAGAGATCGAGCAACACCTAAATGAGCAAAAATTGTAGTTGATGGTTGTGGATATAAGGGATATGGGAAATACATAAGTAGAAGTGACACAAGCCCACTCTGATTTCACTCATAGTCTTGATAATAGCCTTTTACGGGGGAGAGCCCTCAGCTAGTGGAGAGCCCTCAGCTAGTAGAGAGCCCTCAGCCGATAAAGAGCCTCCGCGGGTAAAAAGCCCACAGCAAATTAACGAAAAAACCAGCGCTTTAATAAGGGCTGATTTAGTCATCACCATGAAATAACGCTAATGTTGACTGGCGATCATCTAGCAACGATTGGCCTGACCATTTTAAAAAGTGGGGCACCAGTCAAGCACACCTTTTTTAAAGCTTTCTCGCTCTTGTAAACGACTCGCCCACGCTTGAACAGCAGGAAAGCGCGAAAAGTCATAGCCTGCCCCAGCCAAGGTGAAATGCATTGGCACCCAGGTAATATCTGCTAAGGTAAATTGCTCTCCTACCAACCAATCGCGATTTTGCAAAATGCCATCCGCTAGTTTAAAGAAATGATCTAACATCGCCACTGCTTCATTTGCTTGTTCAACCGTAAAACCTTTATCAGTATTTTTATGAAAGGCGATGAGATCCTCATTAGTTTGCAATTTTTCATAAGCGTCTTTCTGCTCATTTGTTTGCTTCATTTTGCCCTGCATCTTATGAAAATAGATGAAGGTTTTAACCGCCTTCACATGAATTTCTACTGCCGATTTCATCCACCAATACATACTTTCTAAATCCTCTGCGGACCGGGGGTGAAGTGGAGATTGCTCAAATGTCTGGTCGATATAATCAATAATGTCATCTGACTCTATAATCACCACACCATCGTGCACTAACGTCGGTACTACACCATTAGGATTAATGCCGAAATATTCACGAGTAAGGTGCTCCTTTTTGGTGATATCTAAATGATGACTGGTCCACGCCAGCTTCTTTTATTCTAACGTTATACGCACCCTCATTGCGCAGTTCGACATCCCTGCGTGATACAAATGCAGACCTCTATATTCAAGTACTTTTTTGTTTGTTGGAGTAACAATTCCCATCTCGACACCTCGATAACTAATTGTGGTATGTCATATAGCCAATAGCGTTGTGAGCGACTCTCACTATAATTAAACTCGATAACAATGATAATATGGATAGATAGACACACTTTGTTCACAAATTGGAAACAATAATGAATGAACTTGAATGTATGCGTACATTTGTAAAAGTGGCGGAAGTAGGTAGTTTTACTGAAGCTGCGCGGCAATTGAACTGTGCAAAATCCGCGGTGACTAAACGCATTAACCAACTGGAAACTCATCTGGAGCTACAATTATTTCAACGCTCTACTCGGCAGTTAACGATTACGCAAGGCGGTAGTGTTTATTATCAGCGATGTGTGCATATTCTTGCTGAATTAGCTCAGGCAAAGAACGATGTCAGTACCCAAGAGTGGAGTCTAAGCGGCACTTTACGTGTCAGTTGCGTGTCATCATTCACCCAAGCATATCTGGCTGATGATATATGTGAATTTAGAAAGCAGCATCCTGATTTGCAAATAGACTTCAGTCAACACGATCGCTATTGCGATCCTGTGCAAGAAGGTTATGACATCAGTATTCAAACTGACATGCACCATAGCGCCATTCTTGAAAAAGTCGAAATAGCACCGATAAATCGTCTAATCGTGGCTTCACCAGCATATCTAAAAAAACACGGTACGCCTCAGCACCCCGAAGAATTACAGCAGCACGTTATAGCGCATAATCGCTATATCCACCCTGACAACGTTATGCGATTCGACAGCTACAAAGGCCCTGAGGCCCTCCCTTTTACTCCAGTGATAACCTCTAACACAATTACACTGCTTCGTTCTGCGCTAATTCAAGGGGAATGCCTAGCCATAATGCCCCTGTTTTATATCGAGAAAGAAATTTTAGAAGGCGACTTGGTTCCCCTATTAACCAATTACCGTATTAGCACGACGACTTTGTGCGCTTTTTATCGAAAATCGATATTTGTCCCCATGAAGGCCCGTATATTCCTTAACTTTCTCAAGCAAAAATACGGTAGCCCGCCAGCGTGGGAACAAAGAGTGCTAATGTCTAAACCAGAACTGTCTTATGTACTGTACGAAGGCTCAAAATATAAGCGGTCAAAGTAACGTAAAATCCATAACCACCGTTTATCACTTTTTTATTATTTCGAATTCTGGCTTATAGTCAGATAAGCAACATATTAACGAGAGAGTTTATGTCGGCGTATTTCAACGTAAAGATAGACGGCCAAGTGGTCGTCACAAATATTGTAGGCCAATGGTCAGAGCAAGTAGCGTTAAGCTTTGAAAAGGAAATGCACCGTGTTATCCCAAACGTGTCTGCTACCAGGTTCGCTCACTTAGTGACGTTTGATGAATGGGAGCTCAGCACACCATCGGTTGAACCGATAGTAAGACGTGTCGCTGGTTGGTGTGTCAGCCAAGGTATGTACGTGGCAGCAGAAGTATTTAGCGCTAATGTACTGAAAGAGTACCTAATCAATAAAGCGACCGAAGAAGTGAAAGACCATGTCACGATCCATCGTTTCAGTAGCGAATCAGACGCCCGAACGTGGCTAGCTGAAATGGGCTTTGAAACCCAAACAACCCAGCAGCTACCAACCTAGCGACGAAGGCGTGAGGCGAAAAGAGGTTTCACGCAAAAAAACACGAAACCGCAGCCCAAAGAAATACATAAGAATAAATCACTCATGTGTAGCCTGATACAGCTCTTCTTGTATTATCAAATCAAACCACTTGCCCGGCTACATAACCAGACGACCATGCCCATTGGAAATTATAGCCTCCTAGCCAGCCGGTGACGTCCATCACTTCGCCTATGAAATATAGCCCTTTCACATCTTTGGCTTCCATGGTTTTAGAGGATAGAAAGTCGGTGTCAACGCCGCCTAGTGTAACTTCTGCGGTGCGATAGCCTTCGGTGCCATTTGGTTTTAACTGCCATTGATGAAAGGCCTGTGCAACCTCATTCAGGCTCTTGCCTTGGTATTGTTTTAAGGGTTTGTTCTCAATGCCCAAATAGGGCAACACGGTTTGTACATAACGTTTAGGGTAAAAAGCTGCGAGGGCATTACTGAGCAATACATCTGGCTGGCTTTGCTGGGCTTTGTGTAATTGTTCATACAAATCACCATTTGGGTATAAGTCGAACTCAACTGCTTGGCCTGGCTCCCAAAAAGACGAGATTTGCAGCACGGCTGGGCCACTTAAGCCTCTGTGGGTAAATAGAATGTTCTCGTTGAAGCTAGTGTCGTTGCAGCTGGCACTGGCGTCGAGGGAGATCCCGCTTAGCTCGGCTAATACGTTTTTATCTTGCTCGTGCAGAGTGAAAGGCACTAGGCCCGCGCGGGTGGGCTTCACCGTTAAACCAAATTGCTCAGCGACTTTATAACCGAAAGGACTGGCTCCCAGTTTCGGCATCGATAGCCCGCCAGTGGCAATAACTAACGACTCACATTGATACTCGCCTTTACTGGTCTGCAAGGTAAAACCGCTATCACCTTTTTCTATTTGCAGCACGTCACATTGATTTGTCACTGTGGCGCCTGCTTTGTCACATTCGCTGAGTAACATGTTGAGTATGTCTTTGGCGCTGTCGTCACAAAATAGCTGGCCTAACGTTTTCTCGTGATAGGCAATACCATACTCGGCAACCAAGCTGATAAAATCCCACTGGGTGTATTGGCTTAGCGCTGACTTACAAAAGTGCTTGTTATCACACAGGAAGTTTTCGTGAGAAGCATACATATTGGTGAAATTGCAGCGACCACCGCCAGACATCAGAATTTTGCCACCAATTCGTTTGGCGTGGTCAAGCACAGCAACACTGCGCCCACGTTTGCCCGCTTGCGCGGCACAAAACAAGCCTGCGGCACCTGCACCTATGACGATTACGTCTACTTTGTTCACGTTACTGCCTGTTGTTCTAAGAGATGTATTTCGCGCGGAGTATAAAGAATTTTGCTTCAAAAACCCAAATTAATGCTAAGTTGTGGCCACGCTATCTTCTATATTCCGCCTATCTGAGGAGCCACTTTGACTGACCTTCAACCTAGCAAACGGACTTTTATCGATTTGAGCCACCGCATCTATGACGGCTTAATTACTTACAAGGGTTTACCCGCGCCCATTATGTGCGACTACCTAAGTCGCGAAGAATCAAAAAAGATTTACGGTGATGGTTATCAAGTACAGATTGGCAAAATCGAAATGGTCAGTAATACCGGCACCTATATCGACACACCATTTCACTTTGCGACAGACGGTGACGACCTTGCACAAGTGTCTTTAGAATTGCTAGCTGATTTACCCACAGTGGTGATTGATGCAAAAGATAGCATAGAGATCGGCCTACACTTTTTTGAGAATGCGGATGTAGCGGGTAAAGCAGTGCTTATCAATACCAATTGGAGCAAGCACTGGAACAGCGAGCAATACTTTGAGAATCACGCATATTTGACTGAAGAGGCGGCGCAGTGGTTGCTTAATAATGGTGTAAAACTAGTGGGCATTGATTCACACAATATTGATGATACGCGAGGCCAAAAACGCCCAGTACACAGCCTGTTGTTGGCTAACGAAGTATTGATTTGCGAGCATCTTACCAATTTGGATAAAGTGCCCACCAGCGGTGCGCGCTTTTATGCGGTACCGCCTAAAATTACCGGTGTAGGCACCTTCCCGGTTCGGGCGTTCGTGCAAATCAACTAAGGGCTTGTTAACTTTTTTGCAGAGCTTCTATGCGTTTATCTAGCGGCGGGTGGCTGGAAAACAGTTTTTGTACCTTACCCGCACTGATAGCAAACGCCGCCATTTCTTCTGGCATGGGCGGCGCATCTTGGTTTTGCTTCAAACGTTTAAGCGCCGCAATCATATTGCTGCGCCCAGCTAAACTTGCGCCACCAGCGTCCGCTCTGAATTCACGATAGCGTGAGAACCACATTACGATCATCGACGCTAAAATGCCCAATATCACTTGGCTGATAATCGATACAATCCAAAACGCTGGCCCATGACCCCGTTCTACTTTAAATACGACTCGGTCTACCACATGGCCGATAACCCGCGACAAAAACACCACGAAAGTATTCAGCACGCCTTGGATTAGGGTCATGGTAACCATATCGCCATTGGCTACGTGGCTAATCTCGTGCGCAAGTACTGCCTCAACTTCGCTTTGGGTCATGCTCTCAAGCAAACCTGTACTGACTGCAACCAGGGCGTTGTTTTTATTCCACCCTGTGGCAAAGGCATTTGGGCTTGCGTGCACAAATATACCCACCTCAGGCATGCCGATATTTGCTTGTTCTACTTGGCGCTCTACTGTGCGTAACAGCCAACGCTCGGTGTCATTTTCGGGACGCTCAATCACATGCACATTCATGCTACGCTTGGCCATAAATTTCGATATCAGCAAGGAGATGATTGAGCCGCTAAAGCCAATAACGGCCGAGTAAACAAGCAAAGCCTGCAAGTCTAAATCAACCCCGTTTTGTGCTAACAAACCTTGAAAACCAAACAGACTAAAGACCAAGCTAATCAATACCATAACGGCAATATTAGTGGCTAAAAACATTAATATTCGAAACATATTTCACACTCCAATTAGATATGCTTAATATGTGGACAATCTCTGCACAGCGCAATAGCCAAGGTGCGATGATTCAATATTTTTTGAAAGACATAGCTTCATTAAACAGAGTTACATTGGCCCGGCATTGGAAAACGAGGAATAGAAGAATGCGATGCTAAGGATTGAGTTGCCTTGCCACTCGTTATAAACCCGGTGAGCTCTTCATCAATAAGTGCTTTCACCTTGTGTAAAGCAGGTCGCATAACAATGGTTAATGGAACCGTACTGGTTGGTTTTGGGGATTGATGAATTGTCAGCCCACAGTATTCAGGAGCCGAAAAGATGAGTTTAGCGTTATAGTTATTGAGCACTGCATAATCGCAACGGCCCTTTGCCAACATTAAGCCCAGCGTGTCTTGAGTAGATGATTCAAATCGAAGCAATTTTCCAGCCTCAAAAGATGCCTGTAGGCCAGTGTAGGCGTAGCCTAGCTGAGTACAAACCCGCTTATTCTCAACGCTAGCGAAGTCAAAATCGTCATCAAACGGCGTGAGGCTATATAAAAAGGTCTTATGCTGAATAATCGGTATGCTGGTAATGACTTTGCTAGGCTCAGATACCCAGCCCAAATTCGCAAGATACAAATCAACTTTGCCTTCTTTTGCAAATGTTTCGCTACGTTGTTGATTTGAATCCACGAAGGTAACGTCTAATAGTTCGCGCCGCTTTAAGGCTGCAAAAAATTCTGGAACCAGCCCTTTGTAGGTTTGCGAAGGATCGTCGTAATACAGATAGGGGAATGAACCGGGAGTATTAACCGCAAAGGTAAGCTCATAGGGTTCAGTAGCTTGCGCCAGTTTCGCGTTAAACGGCAGTACAAGAAGTAATATGGCAAGTTTACACAAGCGCACCAGCGTCAAACGAAATTCCTTTACTAAGCGACTTTAAGTCAATCAGTATCAATATTTCACGCCCATGGGTCAACTTTGATTACTTGAAAATTAACAGCAGAAGAGGCTTGCCCCAACTCCATGAGCACCGCACTCAACGCCTGCGGGTTAGTCTTTTGAAGGTATGTTCTGCAGTAGGTTGATAATAGTGCGGTTATTATTCAATTTTGCCAGCTCAATCAAGTAATCTTTCTCAAGGTCTTGCATAGGCCCAGTTGGCAGTAGCTCTTTCACGGTTTGCTCTTCACCGTTGGCAATAGCGGTTTTTAAGGCTGCAAAGTGCGCGATACCGTGTTCATTTTGATCCTGTTTACTAGACGTCATAATATGTCCTCCATTAAGAATTCACTTCTAACCTAACAGCTCAGCCTTGGCTCGATCAACAAGAGCTAACAATTTGTAACCTTTGCCTATGCACTCTAACCAGAGTGCGAAGCACTGAATTCGACCATAAGTGCCAAGTTACAGCCAGCCATTTTGATGAGCAATTCGTGCCGCTTCAATCCTGTTTTTGGCGTTTAGTTTGCTGGATGCCGATGACAGGTAATTACGCACCGTTCCGGTTGATAAAAACAGCTTGCTGGCGATGTTTTCGGTGGAAAGCCCCTCTTTAGCTAAGCGTAATGCGTGTCGCTCTTTGTCAGTTAGCGGATCTTTTTCCATCCATGAGCCGACCATCAGCTCTGGTGCGATAACGCTGCCACCTTGATGCACTTTATTAATCGCCGCAATCAGCTCATGGGAAGGTGAATCTTTTAACAAATAGCCCTTTACCCCAGAGTCCATAGCTCGTCGCAAGTAGCCACTACGAGCAAAGGTGGTCAAAATAATCGTTTTACAATGTGCTTTGGACTCATGTAGATGCTGAGCGAGTTCTAACCCTGTCATGTCCGGCATTTCAATATCACTGAGCACAATATCCACATTAGAGACGTTGTGTGATTGCATATATTCAAGCGCTAACTTGCCTGTAGCGCAGCTGTGCACAACTTCTAGGTTTTCTTCTAAATCTAGAATAGTTGCAAGAGCGTTTCTCAACATGGTCTGATCTTCGGCTAATAAGATATTGATCGCGGTCTTATTGCTCATCATTTGATTCCTTTAATGCTGGAATTTGACGGTCACCTAGCTCACTAATGGGCAGAGCCACCTCTGATAAAGTCCCCTTAAAGCTTCCGCCACTTTGTATGAGTAACGTTCCAACAAGCTGACTGACCCTCTCTTCAATACCTTTGATGCCAAAACCGCTGGGGTTGGTTTGTTCGAAACCTTGACCATCATCAAAAACACTTAGCACTATCTTCTCGTTACGCTTTTTAATGCTAACGGTGACGTTGTGCGCGTTGGCATGACGAAGAATATTGGTGACCAGTTCGCGCAGTATTATTGCCAACTCCTTATTTACCACTGTATTTATATCAATAAACTTCTCGTCTAGGTTTTCAAAGTGATAACTAAAATGAATATCGACACCCGCGAATACATTTTTAGCGTTGGCCAACTCACTGAGTAAATCACTGGTGCGATAACCTGAGACCACTTCACGCACTTGACTTAAGGCATCCCGGGCAATGTCCTCTAATTGCTTTATTTCTACTCGCGCTTTGTTCACGTCTTTGTCCAGCAAGCGCCCTGCTAAATCTGCTTTTAAGGTAATAACTGAGAACGTATGGCCAATCAAATCATGTAAGTCTCTAGCGATTCTTTCTCGCTCGGCTACTTTCGCCAGCCGCTGAGTTTCTTTACGAGATAATATCAATGCTTGCTTGTTCTGTTGCAATGCATGTTGGTAGGTATTCATTAGCCCAACAATGGCGGTAAACGCTAAACCAGGCACATAAAAATACATACTCAAGTCAAAGGCAAAGCTGATGGCTGCCATCCACAACAATATCCCAAATATGGTTGTCACTGCGAACTTTACCGATGACAGCCGACTGCACATTGCCCCCGCGTAAATGAAAAATGTATTAGCTGTGGGGCTAAGAAAGGCCGAAAAGCTGCCTATTAGCAAGATGGCCAGTACATGGTAAATGTATTGTTTGCTGGGTACCCAATAACAACGAAAGTAAACAACTAAAAACCCAATAGTCGCTATTGTTGCCCATACCAGTTCTATAGGCTGCCGATAGAAGAGCGCTATAGGTACAAAGAAGAACGGCAAATAAATCAATAACAAATAGGGTGTCATTGGTTCGCTCAAATTTCTTGGTAATAGCCAACCATCTAATTTTTGCAGTACCTGGATCACGCCTTCACCTTCCTTGTTTGTTTATTCTTGGCTTTTCTTTCTTTAACTGTTCAATTTGGTATTTTGAGTGCCACGCTTAAGCATTTTTCTTCTTAAACGCGAGCATGGCAGACGCGAAAAATAATACCGAGAATACCACGAGTACCAGTAGATGCTGCACAACCGAACCACCAGCATCCAGCCCTACCACTTTAAGCGCTAGTTGGGACAAGTGATAAGGTGGTAAAAAATGTGCAAATGACTGCAAGTAGCTAGGCAACATCGAAAGTGGCACCCATAATCCTGATAGGAACGATAATGGTAGATAGATCACATTAACCACAGCAGGAGCACTTTCTGCTTTAAGCAGCAAACCCAGCGTTAAACCAAGCAAACAAAAAGGAAGTCCACCTATAATAAGAATGCCTGAAAGCAGGGCAATCTGAGCGAGTGACAAACTCACTTCTGCAAGCCCAAACGCCACAAGCCCCAGAGTCACCAGCACAATGACCGAAAATCCCATGGACACAAAAAGCCGACTCACAATTTGTGCAGTGCTGGGCATAGGAGAAGCGTCTTTAATGTCTAGCCAGCCTTGACCGCGCTCGACAGCTAACCCTGCTCCAAATGAAAAAAGCGCAGGGCCAATCACTCCAAATGTTCCGTAAGTACATAACAAAAAAGTCGCGGCTTGGGGGTTATGTTGATTCATCAATACACCGAAAAACAGGTAAAAGATGGCCGGAAATAAGGTTGCAGGTAAGGCGAAGGCGGGGTTACGGATGCTCTTGAGCCATTCAAATTTGGTTTCCAGAAAAAACAGCTTAGCCGTTTGTTTGCCTGTCATTTTATACGACTCCATGGCATGGGTATCTCCTGTCGAAGTAAAAGCATTTGGATTGATCATACGTTTTCTCCTTCCTCGAAGTTGGTGTTAACATTACTATTAGTAATCTTTAGTGGTACTCGAATGGTTTTGATTTAGCTGTATAAACGCATCTTCTAAGCCTGCACTGGAAACGGTTAAATCTTGAATATCAATCTGTTGATTTAGTAGCGTTCTCAACGTTTGATTAACGTTGCTGCTAGCTAACTCAATATACTTACCACTGATATGTACATGACGAACCCCTGTCATCTTGTGGTAGGCTGCACAGGTATTTTGACTACTAAAACGAATGCTTGTGTGAGTGGTGCTTGCCTTAATTTGGTTAGTCGTACCTTTCTGAATAATTTCGCCTTCTTTCAGCAATATAACTTCATCAGCTAGACTGTCGGCTTCTTCTAGATAGTGGGTGGTCAGAACTATCGCGGTGCCGGCCGCTTTCAGATCCAAAATCGCTTCCCACAGGCCTTTTCGAGCTTCTACGTCCATCCCTACGCTTGGCTCATCTAAAAACAGTAATTTGGGATTCCCGCAAATGCTCAGTGCAAACAATAACCTTTGCTTCTCGCCGCCGGATAATTTTTTCGAATAACGATCCTCCATGCTCTGCAACCCCGCATATTCGATTATCTTCTTATACGCCATAGGATACGGGTAGTAACTTTGAAATAACTGAATGTGTTCTTTGATTTTTAACGTTTCTGGTAATGATGCCACTTGCAACAACGCCCCTGTTTGACGCCTGGCAAGCAAGGAGCCTGCAGGCTGACCAAATATGCTGACAACACCGGTATCGGGATTGTGCCTGCCAAGCAGGATATTAATCAACGTGGTTTTACCTGCGCCGTTAGCCCCAAGAACTGCAAGCACTTGAGCTGAATGAATATCTAAATCGATATGATGTAGGGCTGGTTTGTTCTCAAAGCTTTTATACACCCCACACAAGCTTGCAATCACCTGTGATTGAATAGTCTGTGTGTCAGTCGTTAGCGCATCGGTCAAAGAAGCTTTGTGTGGTGCTAAGTTTGGTAAGGGTGCGGAGCTTGAGGGTTGCATATTCATACCTACTTCGTTTTGTGAGTGTAGGACGAGTATGGATTAGAAAATGGACTGATATCACAGACACATGTCATCAATAAATGATGACATTTGTCACTTTTAGCTATTTGTTGTCAGGCTTATATCACAAACAAGGTTTATTCTGGGACTATAAGCCCCCGTTTGAAGGAGATTGGATATTAAAGACTATTCAACATACTTTGTGCATTACTGACTTCGAACTTGCCAGGGGCTTCGATGTTTAGCGCTTTGACTACACCGTTTTCCACTAGCATAGAATAACGGCCAGAGCGTAAGCCGCCGAAGGTGCCTGTGTCTTTAGCAAGGCCAATAGCTTGGCTAAACTCAGCACCGCCGTCAGCGAGCATAGTCACTTCCTCTGCGTTTTGTGACTTGCCCCAAGCTTCCATCACAAATGCATCATTCACCGATAAACAGATAATGCTATCAACGCCTTTCGCCTTTAACTTATCAGCCAAGGTGATATAGCCTGGCAAATGGGTATTCGAACAGGTCGGTGTAAATGCGCCTGGCACGGCAAACAACACAACTTTTTTATCCGCGAACAAATCCGCTGTTGTCGGATTACTGCTTTCGCCATTTTCGCGCAAGCTAAAGGTTACTTCGGGTAAGGTATCACCAACGTTGATCATAGTATTTCCTTCTTTAAATGAGTGATAGGCATTAGATTATTTAGGTTGCAGTAAATCCCACTTATTGCCAAAACAGTCTTGGAATATTGCCACAGTGGCGTAGGGTTCGTCTCTTGGCTCTTCTAAAAATACCACTCCCCGCTGCAGCATGTTTTGATAATCACGGTGAAAGTCATCCGTTTGCAGGAAAAACGAGACACTGCCGCCTGTTTGATTACCCACCCATTGCTGCTGGTTAATAGCCGCTTTCATCAGCACTAATGCGGCACCTGTCTGGCCTGCGTCATTATTTGCGGCGACCCGCACCCAGCGAGTATCTGGGCCATTTTTAATGTCGTCAAGCAAAGTAAAACCCAAAGACTGGGTGTAAAACTCAATCCCTTTATCGTAATCGTCGACCAATACACTCACGTTACATACGCTTTGTTGCATGACATTCCTTCTAAATAAAACCAAATAAATGAGAAACGGCGGTTTCGTCGCTAATTAATCAGATACACATCAAAGCGATTCGCCTTGCCTTGCATTTCGATATGGGGCTTTTGTTGTGCTAAAAAAGGGGCTCCGGCTGGGCGTTTTACCACTACGCGCTTTTTGGCGAGCGCGAGCGCAGGGGCAAGCAAGCCATCGGCGTCTTCGTCTGGGCCAAGTAATTGCTGAAAAAGGCGCATTTCTTTTTTCACTGCCGCACTTTTTTTACGATGGGGGAACATGGGATCAAGGTACACCACATCGGGGGCAAGGTTTGCTGGTTCGTTACACCAGTTCGCCATTAAATCAATGGCGATGCCATGATGTAACCGCATTCGCACAGGCAGCCATGCACTTAGCTCTGCACTGTGTTGTGCGCGCTCAAGTCCATCAGCCAACAAGGCGGCGACCACAGGGGAGCGCTCAATCATATCTACATTACACCCTAGGCTTGCAAGCACGAACGCATCCCGCCCGAGGCCAGCGGTGGCATCAAGCACACGCCAGTCACTTTGCCCTTTTAAACCAACCGCTTTGGCAACGGCTTCTTTTTTGCCGCCACCGTGCAGGCGCCTAAAGGTTAAAGCGTCAGAGGAAAAATCCACCAGCACTTCGCCTACTTTTGGCTCATCTAATTGCTTTAACGCTAAATGCGCTTCGCTTTGCATCAGCACCAAGCCACGACTGATATTGCCATCGAAGCTCAATTGCCATGCAGATGCTGTGCTCTTGGCTTTTTCAACAAGTTCCGGGCTGGCGTTTTCTGGCACAGTGAGAACAGGTACTGTCTTGATAGGCGCTGTGAACGGCGATTTTGCGGGGCCATTTTTAGCCGCATTGATGTAAGAATTATCAGGCATGACCAAAATGCTCTTTGTGACCTAACCAGCGATTAATAATGGCTTGTGCATTTGCAGGGTGTCGTTCCCATAACGTTACAGACAAGGTTTGTACTTGCGGGATAAGCTCGGCATCACGCACCAAATCGGCGATACGCAAGTCGGCCAAGCCTGTTTGCTTGGTACCCAACAATTCACCTGGACCACGTATCTCTAAATCTTGTTGGGCAATATAAAAACCATCATGGGATTCACGCAGCACAGCCAATCTCTTCGCAGCCACTTTTGATAACGGGCTTTGATACATCAGCACGCAATGACTTTCCACTGAGCCTCGCCCTACTCGCCCGCGAAGTTGATGCAATTGTGCTAAACCCAAACGCTCCGGGTTTTCGATGATCATCAAACTGGCGTTGGGCACATCCACCCCCACCTCGATTACTGTGGTAGCCACCAATAAGTCCATCTCGCCGTCTTTAAATTGCTGCATCAAACGCTGTTTTTCGTCGGCTTTGAGGCGCCCGTGCACCAAACCAACCTTTAATTCAGGTAAGGCTGTTGCCAGGGCAATGGCGGTTTCTTCTGCTGCTTGTGACTGCAACACTTCTGATTCTTCAATCAAGGTGCATACCCAATAGGTTTGCCTACCTTGTTCTACAGTGGCCAAGCGCACGCGCTCAACCACTTCAATGCGCCGCGTTTCGGGTAATACCACTGTGGTAATAGGCGTACGCCCAGGCGGTAGTTCGTCGATTACCGAGGTGTCTAAATCTGCATAGGCTGTCATCGCCAATGTCCGCGGGATGGGGGTTGCAGTCATGATCAACTGATGAGGGAACGCTCCCTGCTGCACGCCTTTTTCACGCAATGCCAAGCGCTGATGCACGCCAAATCGATGCTGTTCATCCACAATCACCAGTGCTAAAGATTGATACTGCACGGCTTCTTGAAACACCGCATGGGTGCCCACCAATAACTGCAACTTGCCGCTGGCTAGATTTTCGAGGGTCTCGCTACGGGCTTTCCCCTTTAACTTACCGGCCAACCAACCAACTTCAATGCCTAGGGGGGCAAACCAACCTTGAAAGTTATTCATGTGTTGTTCGGCTAGCAACTCTGTGGGCGCCATCATGACTACTTGATAACCCGCACTAATCGCGGATAAAGCGGCCATGGCAGCGACCAGAGTTTTTCCAGAACCCACATCCCCTTGCACTAAACGCATCATAGGCGTTGGGCGCTGCATATCGTGTTGAATGTCGTTGATAACACGTTGCTGAGCACCGGTTAAATCAAATGGCAAGCTATCGAGTAGCTGTTTTAGCAGGGGCTCACTTGGGGTGATAGCAAAGCCTTTTTGCAACTGACTTTGCTGACGTACTTTAAGCACACTTAAGTGATGAGCCAGCAGCTCTTCTAGTGCTAAGCGCTGCTGAGCTGGGTGCTTACCTTCCTCAAGTAATGCCAGCGTGACATCAGGCGGTGGCCTGTGTACCAAGTGTAACGCTTCAATCAAACCGACTTGTTGCTGATAAATATCGCCGGGCAGCAACTCAGCTAAACCGCCTTTATCAAGCAAGGTAAGGGCTTGCTCGGTTAAATTGCGTAAGGTAATTTGTTTGACGCCCTCAGTAGAGGGGTAAACTGGCGTTAAAGACTCAGCCAACTGCGCGTTGGAATCAGCACTAATAGTTTTGTATTCCGGGTGCATGATCTCTAAGCCATACTTACCCGAGCGCACCTCACCGAAACAACGAATGCGCGTGCCGTTTTCTAAGCTATTTTTTTGCGCAGCAGAAAAGTGAAAAAAGCGCAGTGTGATCGTGCCTGTGCCGTCGCTGATACGCACGATTAGCATGCGTTTACGACCAAACTGCACGTCGCTAGACATAACTTCACCTTCGACACTGGTATGCAAATGCGGCATTAGCTCAGCAATAGGGTAGATTCGAGTGCGATCTTCATAACGATGGGGCAAGTGAAATAACAAGTCTTGAACCGATTGCAGTCCAAGTTTAACCAGCTTTTCAGCTACTTTGCTGCCGACCCCTTTTAGCTGAGTGACCGGCGTCTGGGCTAGCCCTAACATCGAGAGTCCGAACTTTGCGTAAGCCAATTAGGGAAAGTGATCAAAAGCACAATAGATAACACAAAAATAGCCGCCTGCCGTTCAAGTAAATCAGATACAAAATATCGCTGAGTTATTCATTATACTTCACGATTTACTCAATTGGGGCAAGAACTTAACACCATTTGTTCCTAGCTTAACCCCATATTTCGCGCATCTAGTTTTAAAGCGAATACTTAGCCGCTTGATAAAGTAATTCAGGCGACAGGCGCTGTTTGTAATCAGGGTTCACGTAACTAAATTTAATCACACCCTGTTCGTCAAGAATGTACACCGCGGGTGCTGGTAATACGCCGCGCCCTGCTTCAGCAGATGCATTTAACACAATGCCTTTTTTCTGTTTGTACTTAGCGGTTGTTTCTTCAGGCACATAATAACCAATACCAAAGCCTCGTATGGTATCCAGCTTGCTGTCAGAAAGTAGTTGCACGGTAAACTTGCTCTGCAGTTTTTGCGCTTGCAGTTGTGCTGGTGTTTCAGGGGATATCGCTAAAATTTGATAACCCAAATCATCCAATGATTTTTCAATGTCTTTTAGGCCAGCCAACTGACGATTACAGTAAGGGCACCAGCCACCGCGATAAAAAATCAGCACAGTCGGCTTTTGCATGGTCATGGCTTTTAAGCTGACTGGCGCGCCATCAGCTGTTTGCAATTTGGTATTTGGGGCACTATGGCCTACCAGCAATGGAGTAACATCTTGGGCATTTTCGGCAATGGTAGTGCGCTCAAATGCACTAGTGGCCACAGAAAATATCGTTGATAATACAAGTAAACTGAGCATTGCCGCTTTTAAATAATGACGCATTGCTAAACTCCTAAGCTGGGTTTTATAAAAATGGCTACATTCAAGTGGGTAAATGCGTATCCGCTAACGCCTATACTTTGGCTCAGCGATTGCCTCTGTGACTTTTTTCGTATTCTATCTCGTTATTCACTTCTTGTTCGAATTGGCGCATGGCTTTTGCGGTGGTCTGCATTTTCTGCCACCACGTGGTATCTGCGACTATGTTTCCGCCATCATCAATGCGCGGGTAAGCTAGGCCTTTGCTCTTACAAACGTTCGATAAGACAGGAAAACCGCCTTCAAACAACACTCGCTGGCATTCCTCTTCGCTAAGTTGTTGAATGGCGTACATACCTGCCACTTCACGCTGACGCTGGGCTTCGTATAACACCACGGCAGCGGCCACCGAAACATTTAACGACTGCACCATACCCACCATGGGAATAACGATGTTTTTGTCAGCTAGGGAAATCGCTTCTTCGGTAGCGCCGTGCTTTTCTTGGCCAAGAATAATGGCCGTGGGCTGGGTGTAATCTATCTCCCTGAAATCCACTGAATCATCAGATAAATGAGTGACCAACACTTGCATATTTTGTTGTTTTAACACGCTGACCGCATCGCCAATGCTGGTGTGCATATCGGTTTTAACCCAATGTTCTGACCCCATAGCAGTGCCTTTGCGTATTTTGGTTTTTTGATCCCATACACCATGAATACGGTTGATCCCCACAGCGTCACAACTGCGCAAAACAGCAGAGACATTGTGTGGTTTATGCACTTGTTCTAAACAAACCGTTAAGGATGGCTGGCGGGTAGTTAACAACTTACGAATGCGCTGATAACGCTCTACAGACATGGGGGCTATGGCAGTCATGGTTTTATATTCTTTTTCTTATTGATGCCATATAACTCTGTTGCCCGCGATGAAGCGTGCCGAGTAGGCGAGCATCTTTTGATCAGCGCACGGCCAATTGGACTCCCGTGCGCAGTGCAGCGCGAAAGCGCCGTCTAAATTATAAAGCGAATATTCTGATGAGAATACCTGATATTACTCAGGTAATTCCATCACGCCATCGATTTCAATTTGAGCACCTTTAGGCAGTTCTTTCACGCCAATAGCAGCGCGCGCAGGGTAAGGTTGCTTGAAATGCTTACTCATGATTTCATTCACAGTGGCAAAGTTAGATAAATCCGTTAAGAAGATATTCACTTTCGCCAAATCATTAGTGCTTCCCCCTGCGGCTTGGCAAACGGCTTGAACGTTTTTAAATACTTGTTCAGCTTGCTCGGCAAAATCGTCAGAGATCATTTCCATGGTTTCCGCCACAAGAGGAATTTGCCCAGACAAATACACAGTAGTGCCAGATTTAATCGCTTGGCTGTAAGTACCAATAGCTTGTGGAGCCTTGTCAGTATGAATAACAGACTTAGACATAATATGCTTACCTTTTAAAGTTTATACGTTAGGTGATTTATTCTGCTTAGATTGGCTGTGCCTTGAAACCCTTTGAACTTCGGGCATGATGCGAATTTTTCGCATGACATCAGCGAGCTGAATACGATCTGTGATGGTCAGTTCTATATCAATGTAATAGATACCGCTTTCTTTTTCTTCGGTTTGTAAACCGACGATATTGGAGCCGCACGAAGCCACATTATTGGTTAAATTGGCGAGCGTCCCTTGATGGTTTATTAATTCGATTCGCAGCGCAGCTTTAAATTCACCTTGTGGCTCATCGTCCCACTTCATAACAAGCACCCGCTGAGGCTCTTCTCTACTCAGTTTACGAATATTACTGCAACCCGCTTGGTGAATCATCATGCCGCGACCTGGGCTAAGTACCGCCACAATTTCATCCCCTGGGATAGGGTGACAACAGCGGGAGTAAGAAACCAATAGCCCTTCTGTACCTCGAATGGCGACTTTGCGTCCGCTATCAGGTATTTCAGCTGCCTCACCGAGTAGACGCCTAGCGACGATAGCGCTAAGCTCATTGCCTAAGCCGATATCTGCCACCAGAGAATCAAAGTCACTATGCTTTGTCTCTTCTACCACACGGTCAATATCCGCTTGTGGAATTTCATCTAATTTGGTTTTACCCAGCGCATGGCGTAATAAACGATTTCCCATGCTGAATGCTTCTTCAGAGCGCTGATGCTTAAGGTAATGGCGAATATGCGAGCGCGCTCTAGCACTGACCACAAAGTTAAGCCAACTGGCATTAGGTTTCGCTCTGGGTGAGGTAATGATTTCTACGGTTTGGCCGTTTTCCAACGGTTTACTTAACGAGTAAGTACGTCTTTCGACTTTCACCCCAACACAGGTATTCCCCACACCGGTGTGCACAGCGTAAGCAAAATCCACGGCCGTAGCCCCAAGAGGCAGTTCGATAATACGTCCGTCTGGGGTAAACACGTAAATTTCGTCTGGGAATAGATCGGTTTTTACGTTTTCGATAAATTCAAACGAAGAGCTAGCGCTTTGTTGCAACTCAATAAGTGACTGCATCCATTTCCGAGCGCGCACTTGCGCTGTGGTATCGCTGGACTCTGAATCATCTTTATACATCCAATGCGCAGCGACACCGATATCGGCCATTTTGTCCATTTCGGCGGTGCGAATTTGAATTTCTACTGGAATACCGTGAGGGCCAATCAAAGACGTATGCAATGACTGATAGCCATTGGTACGCGGAATAGCCACGTAATCTTTAAAGCGCCCTTCAATGGGTTTATACAAACCGTGCATAGCGCCCAGCGCTCGATAGCAATTGTCAGCACTGTCTACCACTACGCGAAATGCATAGATGTCCATGACTTCGTTAAACATCAACTCTTTGTTTTTCATCTTGCGATAAATTGAGTACAAGTGTTTTTCACGGCCAATGGTCAACGCATTCATACCAAATGCAGCTAAGCGGGTTTCCACTTCTTTATGAATATTTTCAATAATTTCTTTACGATTACCCCTCGCCTGTTTCACCGCTGCTTTCAATGCTCGGTGACGCATGGGGTACATAGCTTGAAACCCTAAGTCTTCAAGCTCATTTTTAATATCATGAATACCCAAACGGTGGGCAATTGGCGAATAAATTTCGAGTGTTTCACGGGCAATACGGCGACGCTTATCAGGGCGTAATGAGCCAAGAGTGCGCATATTGTGTGTGCGGTCAGCCAGCTTGATCAAGATAACGCGAATATCTTGCACCATAGCCATGAGCATCTTACGAAAATTCTCAACTTGCGCTTCTTGCTTGCTACTAAAATGAATCTTTTCGAGCTTACTAACACCTTCGACTAGCTCACCAACGGTTTCACCAAACTGTTCGCTCAGGGATTCTTTGTTGTGATGGGTGTCTTCGATGACATCATGCAGCAATGCAGCCATTAGCGTTTCATGGTCAAGACGCATGTCCGCCAAAATGCCAGCCACGGCTACGGGGTGAGTAATGTATGGGTCGCCACTGGAACGCATCTGCCCATCATGGGCTTCTTGGGCTACCACAAACGCACGTTGAGTTTCTGCTACCTTGTCCGGTGGGAGGTAGGCCTCAAGCTTTTGTTTTAAACCCTCAAAAAGATACAAGTGCTGTTAGTCTCAAACGGTGAAAAGTTTAAGGATACGGTGAAATGGGCGCTAAGCCAACGGCTAAAACACCAGTTTGATGCTCCACCGCTGGGATCAGGCTTTTTCCCTCGGTCTAACGCCCCTAAACTCATGTTCAGAAACGTAAGTGCTAGGGTTACTGTTCTTGAAGAATATTTGCTACAGACTCAAATTGAGCTTGGTCTTGTGCATGTTGATCACGCAAATTTTCAGCATCAAGAGTAGAAGCTGTTACGAATCCTTCTTCAATTTCACGTAGTGCTACAACTGTAGGCTTATCAGTACCTACTGTTACATGCGCAACTTTACCTTCAATCGCAAGTTGTCTTGCGCGGCGTGCTGCGACTAAAACCAAATCAAACCGATTGCCAATTTTATCTACGGCATCTTCAACTGTTACGCGAGCCATTTTGATCTCCGTCGTGTAGCTATGTTTTAAAAAAAGGTCGCATAGTGTACTTGCAAACCTGTCATTAGCAAAGATCTTTCACGATCTAAGCGTTGAATTTCTGTGCTAATCGCTTGCCAGTAAATTTTCGAACAAACTTTTATGGCGCATAACCTGCTTTTCTTTACGTAAACGGCGACTTGACACAATGGCGTCAAGCTCTGCCAATGCGGCGTCAAAATCATCATTGACCACTATGTAATCAAACTCGTGGTAGTGCGATATTTCAGAGACGGCTTTGTTCATACGATCTTGAATGACCTCAGGGGTGTCTTGGCCTCTTTCGGTCAAACGGCGCATTAATTCTTCTCGTGAAGGCGGAGCAACGAAAATCGTCGCGGTATCTGGGATTTGCGCCTTAACTTGACGGGCCCCCTGCCAGTCAATATCCAAAAACACATCTATCCCCTTGCGCAAGGTTTGCTCAATGACCACTTTAGAAGTGCCGTAATAATTGCCAAATACTTCAGCCCATTCAAAGAATTCATCTTGAGTGATCAGCTGTTGAAATACCTCTCGGCTGACAAAATGATAATGTACACCGTCTATTTCACCTGGGCGCGGTGCCCGCGTGGTGTGAGAAACCGAGACCTGCATTTCATTGTTATGAATTTCCGTCGCATCATGGTTTTGCAGTAACGCTTTGATTAAGCTAGATTTACCAGCCCCTGAAGGCGCGGCAAGTATAAATAAATTTCCGAGTGATTGTGGCATAGAAGATTTTCAGTCAAGTAAGTAGATAAAGTGAGTGTTGAGATTTCTATGCAATGTTAGCATATTCCCTTTGCAATGGTGCTAATGCATCAAAACTGTTCACAAAAGGTGACGCAACAATGAACGACAGCCAATATCACCAACTCATCGACGACCTGCTAATTAACTTAGAAGAGATGCTCGATGATGTAGAAGCCGATATCGATTACGAATCCGCTAGCAGCATTCTTACCCTTATTTTTGTTAATGGCACTAAAATCATCATCAACAAACAGCCGCCGCTGCACCAGCTGTGGGTAGCCACCAAATTTAACGGCCATCATTTTAACTATCAAGAAGGTCTGTGGATTGACGAGCGCACTGGCGTTGAGTTTTGGCAATTTATGAATGATGCAGCCAGCAAGCAAGCCGAAGTGCCAGTGTCTTTCCCGCGACCGACCGAATAAGCATTAATTAAAAACGTTTTAGAACGAACCAAAGAGTGGTAACCCTATGAGTGACAACAATTTAGAGTATGTAGAAGTGAATCCAAGCCAACCCCACAGTGCCGTGGTGATTTGGTTACACGGCCTAGGGGATTCTGGTAATGGCTTCGCGCCAATAGTACCTGAACTAAAAATACCCGACGCTTTGCCTATTCGCTTTGTTTTCCCTCATGCCCCAGTGCGCCCCATTACGGTGAATAACAATATGGAAATGCGTGCTTGGTACGACATCGCTAGCTTAGATTTTAATCACAGAGCAGATCGCGTGGGTGTTGAAGAGTCCGCTAAGCAAGTAGAAGCATTAATTGATGCGGAAATTGCCAACGGCACGCCAGCTGAGCGCATTGTTTTGGCAGGGTTTTCACAAGGTGGCGTGATTGCGCTGCATTTGGGCACGCGCATCAATAAGAAACTCGCCGGCATGATGGCGTTATCAACCTATATGTGTGAACCCGAAACCCTGACCAGTGAAGCAAGCGATGCCAATAAAAGCACACCTATTTTAATGGCTCACGGTCAGCAAGATAACGTGGTGCCCGTGTTTATGGGCAATGCTGCGTACAAAGTGTTAGAAGAAAATGGTTATCCTGTCACTTGGCAAGATTACCCTATGCAGCACAGCGTGTGTTTAGAAGAAATTAATCATATCTCAGCGTGGTTACAAGCACGTTTTAGTTAGTTTACCTAGCTCCGCATTGCACTTTCCCAAGGTATAAACGCTTTGGGATAGAAATGTGATGAAATAAAATTCCTGTGCTCTCGGTTTTATTGGATAAGCCCTTTATCTATTATGTAGCATCAGCTACCACAGGAATTAACATGACCATCAACCCCCTTGTCATTGTTCATCGCATAGCGAAGATTGCCATGCTCTTCATCATGCTTAGTGTTAGTCATTTTACCTTTGCACAAGATCCCATCGAAACAGGCTTTTTTAATAACAAAGCCATTTACGGTTACGATACCGTCGCTTACTTCACTTCGAACAAAGCAATAAAAGGCGACGACGCATTTACCACCCAATGGCGCGGAGCCGACTGGTATTTTAGCTCGCAAGCACATCTAGACTTATTCGAAAGTAAACCTGAAAAATACGCCCCGCAATACGGTGGTTACTGCGCCTATGCGATGGCCACAGGAGATTTTGTTGGGATAGATGAAGACGCTTTTGTTATCGATAATGGTAAGCTTTACTTAAACTACAGCGCCAGCGTGCAACAAAAATGGCTGGCGAATAAAGCCCAATATATTGAGCAAGCCGATGCCCAGTACCGCATGCAGTACCCCACAAGCGACTAATCTTGATAACGAAGAGTTGCTCTGGTGATGCACATTAACCTGCTCCCATTGAGCGAAGAGCACAGCGCAGATATTTCTGCGCTGGCCATGAGGTCGAAGGCTCATTGGGGGTACTCGTCAGCATTTATGCAGCAATGCGCGCACGAACTCACTTTTTCGAAAACACAAATCGCCCATAAGGATTTTCATTTTATTGGGGCGTTTACCTCTTCAGGCAGTCAAGCCTTAACGCCGTTAGGCTTCTATGCATTTCAGCGTTTATCCTCAGAAAAAGCAGAACTATTGGCGCTGTTTGTTTGCCCGTCTGTTATAGGGTGTGGTGTTGGAAAAAGCTTACTGCAACACGCAATAAGTGCAGCAAAATCACACCATTTCAAAGCTATGCTTATACACAGCGACCCACATGCCGCTGCCTTCTATGCGAAAAACGGTGCCAAGCGAATAGGCTCTCAACCCTCTGGCAGTATTGCGGGTCGTGAACTACCGATTTACCAGATACTGTTGCATTGAACGCTGAGGTTCAACACGCTTTTGGACAATAGATGCACATGCTCTATTGAACCGCTTCAATCACCAAGTACTTCATGGCATTCAACATCTATTTTGACGTCTGTTGTTCTGTTTGGGGGGCAGTATTACGCTTTTTTCAGCAAAACTAGATCTTTGTCTACTCAAAGTGGGCGTAAATTCTGATAATATCGCGGTATAAACTCGTCCGTTAACAGTGAATTTTTCATGTCAGATCGCGTTATTCGAATTGCTACGCGCAAAAGTGCTTTAGCCATGTGGCAAGCAGAATATGTTCAAGCCAAATTACTTGAAGCTCATCCTCAACTTAAGGTTGAATTGGTGCCTATGTCCACACAGGGCGACCGCATTTTAGATACGCCATTAGCCAAAATTGGTGGCAAAGGCTTATTTATTAAAGAGCTTGAAGTCGCTATGAGCGAAGGCCGCGCGGATATAGCCGTGCATTCAATGAAAGACGTACCCGTTGATTTTCCAGAAGGCTTTGGCTTGCACTGCATATGTGAAAGGGAAAACCCCTATGATGCATTTGTGTCAAACACCTATGCGAGCATCGAAGAATTGCCCCAAGGCGCAATAGTAGGTACTTCAAGTTTACGCCGTCAGTGCCAAATTCGTAGCGCCCGCCCAGATTTAACCATTCGGGACTTACGCGGTAACGTCAACACGCGTTTAGCGAAGTTAGATGAAGGCCAATATGATGCCATTATTTTGGCTGCTGCAGGCTTGATCCGCCTTGAAATGCAAGGTCGCATCAAAACCTATATCGAACCTACTGTATCCCTGCCCGCTGTTGGTCAAGGCGCTGTAGGCATTGAATGTCGCAACGATGACGCTGAGCTAATCGAATTACTCAAGCCGCTGAATCACAGCAACACTGAATCACGGGTCAAAGCCGAACGCGCCATGAACGCTAAATTAAATGGTGGTTGCCAAGTGCCTATCGGTAGTTATGCCGTATTAAACGGTGACGAACTGTACTTACGTGGATTAGTCGGCTCACCCGATGGCAGTGTACTTCTTCAGGCTGAGAAACGTGGCAATGTGAATGATGCACTTAGCATTGGCGTTGATGTGGCTGAGCAGCTGCTTGAAAAAGGCGCAGGTGAAATTCTTCAGGCATTATATAAAGACTAAACCATGACAGTGCTGATATTCCGCCCTGAGCAAAAATGCGCCCCAAGCGCGGCGCGTTTTTTTGCTGCGGGTTTACCGGCGGTTGGTGTCGGCCTGATTAGTACACAGGCCAATGAACAGGCTCTGAGTTCTTTGCCGGGTTCACTTCGCACCCTATCCTCTGGGGACGGTATTATTGTTACCAGCACAGTGGTAGGTCAGTTATTGGCTCAGCAGCGCATTGAGCTACCAAATGCAGCGACTATTTTTGCCGTTGGTAGCAGTACTGCTGAGGGTTTACGGGCTCAAGGTTACGACGTGACTGTGCCTCTGGTGCCTACCACCGAAGGCTTATTAGCGTTAACGCCCCTGAAAGAAATAGCAGGGCATAAAGTCCTTATCATAAAAGGCCAAGGCGGCCGTGAAGATTTAGCCCAACAACTTACCCAGCGCGGCGCTACTGTTTTGCTAGCCGATATTTATCAAAGGATAAAAATTGCCACGCCTAAAGCCACACAAGAGTGGCAAGCGAAGCAGATTAGATGCATCATTGCTACCAGTGGTGAAATGATAGATACGGCGTTTGAGCATTTCGATGCGAAGTGGCTACAATCCTTACCGTGGATTGTGGTAAGCCCGCGAACTGAACAAATTGCCGCAAAACGCGGTATAAATACAATATTTGTCAGCGATGACGCTAGCGACCAGGCACTTATTCGCCGTGCCAAGGAATTTTTGGAGCATTAAATGGCAGACCAATCAGATACGAATAATTCATCAGGCAGCAAGCCAAAGGGCGACACGCCTCAAAATAAGCCAGATCAAACGAAAAACAAGCCCAGTAGCGCATCTTCAGGTGTTGCTTCAAGTGCCTCATCAAGCACTGCATCCAGCGCGGTAATAACGCCTGCTGCGCCAAAAGCCGAGTCGGCTGCTCATGGCACGAAAAAGAATCCTACAGCTCCTTTGAAAAGCGATAACAACGTGAAAAAGACTACTAGCGCAAGCGATAATTCGGGTACACCTAGTGCCACCTCCCCAATCAAAAATGAAAAAAATCATAAACCGGCCAAAACCGGTATTTTATGGTTCGTTACTATCGTCAACCTGCTAATTTTATTATTAATTGCAGCTGCTGCATATTGGGGCTGGACACAATGGGAGCAGCAAAAGCAGACCCAACAATCTACTCAAAGTGAGCAACAAGACATTTTGACGCGCCAAGCGCAGCAAAACTTGTCTATTACCGATGAGGTTAAGGAACAAAATAACCGCCTTGAATCACAGCTACGCAGTGTCAACCAAGAGCTACGAAACGCTCTTGAAGAAGCAGAGGCTGCGAACAACCAATCTCAGGCCAATAAACAAATGCTAAGCAGTATCGCCGGCCGCCGCCCCGCAGATTGGTTGCTTGCTGAAGCAGACTTTTTAGTTCGCATGGCTGGACGTAAATTGTGGTTAGAGCACGATCTAAAAACCGCGATAGCCATGCTGCAATCTGCTGATAGCCGTTTGCAAGACTTAGACGACCCAAGCTTATTGCCCATTCGAGAACGCCTAGCGAATGACATACAAACTTTGGCTCAGGTAAACCCAGTGTCTTTATCTTCCATCGCGCTGCAAATCAGTGCCTTGTTGTCTCAAGTTGACCAGTTACCGCTTAATACCTTCGAACGCCCTGATATCGCAACCGAAGGTGGTGAAGATGTTTCCGATTCAGTCGATGACTGGAAAGCGAACTTGTCACGCGCCTGGGCAGCATTCACCAAAGACTTCTTCAGCTATAAAAAGAAAGAAACCGAAGTGCAGCCATATATGTCAGCACAGCAACAATGGCTGGCTACTGAGCAACTAAAGCTATCTTTACTGCAGGCCCAAAGCGCCGCGTTAAAAGAGAATGTTGAGTTTTATCAACAGTCACTGCAAAACGCGCAACGGGTACTAGACGAAAACTTCGCCGTGGACGAAAGCGCAGTAGTACAATTTGACCAACGTCTTGAAGAATTGGCAGAAACCGACATTAAGCGCGTCTATCCGAGTCAATTTAACGCCGCACCGGCGCTGCAAGACGTTATTCAGCAACGTATCGACAATGTATTTGTAAACGGAGCTAACCAACCATGATAAGAATTTTGATGGTCTTCGTGGCCTTGCTTATTGCCGTGTTGGTTGGGTCTTTAATATTCGACGACCTGTCTCTTATACACATCTCCGAGCCCACGAGACAAGAGGCAATCTCGTA
>OJFV01000115.1_pt1 | contig 41171 bp, 46 predicted proteins | sample 1594391 | NCBI WGS metagenome assembly OJFV01 (sample SAMN05416856, study PRJEB24817) | seawater metagenome | isolation source: Sea water | place: Canada:Atlantic | collected 2013-11
CGAGATTGCCTCTTGTCTCGTGGGCTCGGAGATGTGTATAAGAGACAGATGCAGGTTTTTGCCTTGTGCCAGGGGGCACGGGCTAGGCTGTCTGCCAGTTCGAAAAACGATTGGTCTTTGGTGGTGTTGCGTAATTTCCATGCGCTGGCTTTGATTGCTTCGCCTGTGCTTTTGGCATTGGCGCCGTAGACGCGTTTCATGTGGTAGCAAAGCAAGAGTGTTTGTAGGTCTTGCCAGTTTTGCGCAATGCTCAAATCGGCGCTTAAGTCGGCGCTTAAATCGGCGCTTTGGTGTTGGTTCATGGTGTTGGCCTTACTTGGTGGTAACGGTGGTGTTGGTGATTGCTGCACGTTGTTGCAGGTAGGCGTGGGCGGCGTCGCTTATGTCGGTGCCTATGGCTTTGCGGCCTAGATTATGGGCGGCAAGTAAACCGGCACCGCTGCCAAAGAATACGTCGGCTACGGTTTCGTCTAGATTGGTTGATTGCTCGATTAAGTCGGCGTAAAGCTGCATGGGCTTTTCGGTTGGGTAACCGTTGCGCACACGTTTGTGGCGCAGTACGTCGCACATGCCTAGGTTGTTAAGCTTGCGTTTGCCTTTTTCTAAAAACATGACCCATTCGGTTTGGTTGCGGTAGTGGTAACCCATGCCCATGGCGCATTTGTCCCATGTGATGAACTTCCAGAATTTGAAGCCGACTTGTTCGGCTATTGGCTTTATGAGTAGGCCCGTTTCTTGGTCGCACATGACGTACATGTGGCTGTTGTCGTCTAGTACGCGGTAGGCTTCAATAAAAAAGTCTAGGTAGCGGGCATTGGGGAATATGGCAAACCATTCATTCGAGCTGGCGGCGCTGTTTTTTAGGCGTGTGGTGGTGCCTTTGGCGCGATGCTTTTCAAGTGATTGATACGCGGGGTCCGTAACGATTAAATTAACAGATTGATTTGGCTGCATGTGCAACCATTCAACGGCGTCTTGTTGGTGAACGGTGATGGTGGTGTTCATTATGCGGTGCCTGTTTTTTGTTGTGGCATGTCGGCTTGGTGAATGCCGTTTTGCTCGTTTAGTTGATGGCGCTGTTGTGCATAGCGCAATTTCTTAAGTTCTTTTAAGCGGTCTATTTCTTCTTGCTCTACTGGGGTGGGCGGCACTAGCTTGCCAATTTCCCAGAATGCGAGTGAAAACACGCCAGCTTTTTGCATTTGCACTATGAGTTGTTCAAAGCGTTGCAGGGCGATAAACACTTGCTGTCGCTGTGCGCCGGTGAGTTCTGCTACGTCTTTTGGTAGGTCGTCACGTTTTAGGTGTGCGGCCATGTATAGGGCTTTTTTAATTTGTGGGTCTAACCCGGCGAATATCAGGTTTAGGCTTTTTTGCTTGCCGCTTTTTAACTGGTCTTGCAGGGTGTTTACCCATTCGCTTGGGCTTTTGTGAGGGGCCTTTTTGGCGGCGTTATCACATGACTGAAACCACGAATCGATAGGTGATTGCGGTTGTTTAGGTGCATTTAGGGGCAATACATCCCCGACGAGCGCGGTATTGTTTTTCATAATATGACCTTTTCAGTTAAAAAAGGCAGTGGGCGAAACCATAAAACCCACTGCCAATGCAGGACCTAGTTAAGCAGTGCGCTTTTGGCTGTTGAGTGCTTGCAAATGTTGTTGGCCGTAGCGTTGATACCAGCCGTTGCACCCTAATTTTTGCCATTCGTTTAGTTCGCTTAGCCAGAACGCGACGCGCCCCGGTGATGTGTTGTGCTTAGGCGGGAATTGCCCAGCGGCGACCATGTTTTCAATGGTGCGGGCTGACACGCTAACAATGGTGGCGGCTTCTTTTACTTTTACGTGGCGATCGGTGTCGGTAATTTCTTGACCGCAGGCGTTAAGAATTGGGCTGTGTATTGGGGTGATTAAGGCTGGCATGGTGGTGTCCTTATGCTTTTCTTACTGCTTGGGGAAATTGGCGAACTTGGCTTTCTACTTCAGCGTCGAGATTCATTAAGCTGCTAACCAGTGCAAATACGCGCTTTTGTATGGCGTTGCGTTCGTCTGGGTCGATGATGCCGTCTTTGCGGGCTTCACGAATTTCAGTGCTGATGTTGCCGAAATTTTCAGCCACCAATAGGATTTGGTCGGTTAGCTCGTCGTCTGACACTGTGCCTTGGGGTAAGTCAAACATGGCTTTGCCGCGCAGGGCTGCCCATGCTTCTAGCTGGCGGTCGTCGTCTAATTCTTCTGATAGCGCAATGGCGTTTTCAAGCGTTTGGTGGTTGCTTTCGCAATCTGGGTTTAGCTTGTTGCGGGCCACACCTGGTGAACAATGCATTACCTGTGCACATACGGTGTCTTTGTATTCAAGTAAGAAGGTGTAACCAATGCCAATTGGGTCACTACATGCAAGTTTGCTTTTCTTTAATGCGACTTTGTTTTTCATGTTAGCTAACCTTAGTTTCAGGATGGTGGTGACAAGGAGGTTGTTTTTTTGGTTCGCGCTTTAACGCACCTTCAGTTAACAGTTCAATTTCGCACTGACGAAGGTAAGGAGGATATTCTTTCCACTGAGATATAGTTGAGTGATAAACATCTAATGCAGCTGCGGTGGCATTTACACTGCCAAAATGACTGAGAACGTCGGAAGTTTTCATTTAAAGCACCTGTTAAGTTTTGGTCAATTGATTCATGTTGATCAATACTATTGATCATGTTAAATCAAATGTCAAACAGTTGACTTTAAAATATTCCTATTTTTTGAATGGATGCTATTGTGCGGGGATGAATACAGGTGATTTAGTTCGACTAGTGAGAGGGCACAGCGGCCTTTCACAAACTGACTTTGCTAAGAAAATAGGTGCTTCTAGGTCATCCGTTAACCAGTGGGAAAATAACTACCATAAACCCAAACTCGAAAATGTTTTGACCATAATTGAGCAATTCAAACCAAAACAAAGTTTGTGTGACCGTCTATTATCCAGCATTGGCCATAGTCCAGAAGATATAGCCGCTATAGCCAGTGGCAACTTTTTGCTTAAGAAGCAACTCGAATTAACCTCTTCTAAAAATTCAATTGATACTGAAAAGATTAAAACAGATATAGTCAATGCCCTTTTCGATATGGTCATTGCTGGTGAAATTACTTTTCGTAAAGGCGCCGATCCTAAAGTTGCCGCTTCCCACATTTACAATAAAATATTTGATGTTGAGTTATCCAACACCCACCCCACCCATTTAGCCGCTGAGAAAAAGGCGGCTTATAAATAACCCTCAATTAAAAAGGATTTTTATGTTTGACCACAATATAACAACACTAAAAGGCATTTGTGCCGGCGTACTTGCTGATGGTGAACTAAACCAAGAAGAAGCTGAATTTTTACTGGCTTACTTAGCGACCGCCCCCGCTGCTTTTCTTGGAAAGTATCCCGCGAATATTTTGGTTGACAGGTTAGTGACTAGCCTTGAAGACGAGGTGTTAGATGATGATGAAATCCACGATTTAATGAGAATTTTGCTTGATATTATTAATGGTATTGAGCCACAAGCTGGTACTAATTCTGATAAAACAGTGAATATTAACGGGCTTTTTGACGAGTGTAATATCGAATTTGAACAACGAACCTTTGTTGTAACCGGTACATTTGAAACAGCTAGCCGTGGTGAAATTGAAAAGTTTATTCAATCTAAAGGCGGATTGGTTAATAAAAAGACGGTGACTAAGGTTACAGATTACGTGGTTGTTGGCGGTATTGTGTCTAAAGATTGGGTAGCGGGTAACTATGGCCGCAAAATAGAACAAGCGGTTAAATATAGAGATCAAGGTTTGCCAGTTAAAATCTTATCTGAAAACCACTGGCTTTCGATTAATACACATTAAAATGGACTTTTATATGCGTGCATTAATTTTATTTGCGCTAATTTCACTTCAGGTTTTCGCCTCTGATACATCTAACATTCGAAAAATGCCCCACGATATGGTAACTGGCTTCATTGCGGCTGTTGGTGAGGATTTCTTAATTACTCATAAGGAACTAGCCGACGCGAAAGAGCGGTATAAGTACAACCATGCTGGTTTTTATGATTGGCAAAAACAGTGGTCCCTGAAAATTGATAGGGTGAATGATGGAATTGATAAACTTAGACCAAATCTATTAGCTTCGACTATTAGCGACGAAGAACACCAATTAGTGATCGATAGCATTACAGCTTTCACCAACCTTAGACTAGCTCGTATTAATTACAACTCTGCTTTAATACAAATAATGCGTGAAGGTGACGAAAGTAAATTCAAAAAAGCGGACAAGCTTTTTGAACAATATTTTTCGGATTACATTTCGTTGATCAAAGTCAAATTACCTGAATACAAACAAAATAATAACGTTCAATAATTATTTTTTACCCCACCCTTTGTAGCGCTATTCTATTGCCATGATTGCTGGCATTTTGCTGCCAGTTTTGCATGGCTTCTAGCCTTTTTTGGCTGTTTTCAATTTGCATGACTCTTTGATATTCAACGATTAAATCATGGGCTTGTTTGTGCAGTAAATTTGTTATTGTCCCTGGCATGTTTATTCTACTTCCTGTTTTGCTGTGCAATAAAATTACCACCTTGTTTTTCATTTGGCTGTAGATTCAAATTCACTTTATGAAAAAAGCGGCTCTTTTGCCGCTTTTCTTGTACGTATGTACTAAACACTCATTGATATAACAGGGGGCATTTGTTTGCTGCCTTTGGCTTGGGCGGGTGCGGTTGCTGAAATTAGAATTAGGGTGGCGGCGATCAGGGCTAAAGATTTTTTCATGTTGTACTTCCTTTTTAATGGTTTTTTAAAATTAAACTGTGATTTTTAATTCACAGTTTCCATTATGCGGAAATACGCAAAATATGAAAGTGGTTACGCTTTAAGCGTTTTTTTGAGCCAAGATTTTTGCGAGTAATGCAGCACAAACCATAAGCTTAAGGTGCTGATGATTTGAATTGTATAGGGGTAAGCTTGGTAAATTACTAATGGGCTGTAGTCGGTTAAATGCCTAATGAGGTATTCAGCAATATTCGCCATTTCTATTAAAATATAGACTGCGTATAGGTCTCTGAATTTTTTGTCAACGGCGATGTAGTCACCGTCATAATTAAAAAAGCGTTCTATTATGTCGGGCCGATAAATAAAAACGTGGCGAATGATTAGAGCAAAAGCAAGTTTACCCACGGCCAATGATAAATTGGGTGCTGGGTAGTTTGTTAATGACCAGTATATTTCAGCAATAATAACGGCTGTTAAGAATACGGCTGATATTTTACTGAGTGTGTCGCGCCAAAGTGTGTAAATAATGGCGGCGGCACATTGATACATGATGATATTCCACCACGTTAGGTGTTCTGCTGCTAGCAGTATTATGTGGTCGATTAGGTAACTTATGGCGAGTATACCAATAACGCTGATTAGGTCTTTGTCGTGCCTGCATAGGTAGGCAGTGAAAAGTAAGAACATGAATGATGCGCGTTCGAAATTGATTGGGTCGTTGTAGGTTGTTACCCCTAGCGCAATGCAGCCTAGTAGTACTAGGCTGCTTAATACTATCCCTGTATATGCGCGTATGATCATGTGCTTTTTGTGAACCTACTTACTAGGTATTCAATAAACCAATTCTTGGTTTCTGACGGTAGCTTTTCCTGACATTCAGCCCACCAGTTTTCGACTAGTAGTTGCTCGATGCTTTGAATTGTACCTGGTTTGTTGTTTTCTATTTTGTTGACGGTTTCGCGGGTGATTGATAACCGTTCGGCAAGTGCTTCTTGCGATAGCCCCGCTTCTTTTCGAAGTCTTTTTAGCCGTTGCCCGTTTATTGGTGTCCTAGTGAGTGCCATACGTCTTTGGTCCTTGGCGCTGAATCGGTAGTAATAACCTACAACAGGCGTTTGATTACGTAAAGTATTTTACCCTACGATTTGTTTTAGGTAGTTGGTCCATTGTTCCATTGCTTGGCGCTTTTCTGTTAGGTAGTCATAACGGTCATAGCTGATTGTTGCCACGTCTTTTTTGTAATGTTGTTGCAGCATGTCCCGGTGCTCAATATTTACGCCTGCTTTGCTCATGAGTGTTTTGCACGTTCTGCGTATGTCTTGATTTATGAACCATTCAAAGTCTGGGTTGTTGGCTAACCATGAGATCAGGCCGTTTCGTAATGACCTTAATGTGATGCTTTCTTTAGGGTTGCGTGCGCTTGGGAATAGTCGCCCTTCTTTGCTTCTAAACTTCATGCATTCGTTGAATTGCTCGATAGCAAAATCACTTAGTGGCACAACGTGATTACCCCTTGGCGTTACTTTTATTCTTTCAACGGGGATTTCAAAAAGACGTTCTTTTAAATCAAATTCGTGATCGAACGCGTGGGCTACTTCGATAATTCGTTGACCGGCCAGCGCCATATTTAACCTGAAATACCGGTTAAACCTTGGGTGCATGTCTTTTGCGTGCCAAATGGTGCGAACTTCTTCAGGTGTTAAAAACCGTTTACCCGCTGTTTTTTGGTGTTTTAGGGTGATTTCACGCGTGGGGTTTGCGGTGATATCAAACACTTTTGGTTTACCGAAACGTTCTGGGCCGTTGTCGTAGTCAATGCCATATTTGAACATCATAGAAAGTGCAGATTTCAGCCCTAGTGCAGCGTCTTTGCTGCCGCGATTGTAGACTGGGTAAATGATGCTACGGCACATGTCCGGGGTAAAGTCCGCAGCTGCCATGTTTAAATCAACTTCGTTTTCAAACGAGGTGCTTAGATAACTTGCTACCGTTTCGTAACTGGCTAGTTTTCGGTTTGATTTGTACCACTTCATAAAATCTAGGTACAAGGTGCCAAGCGAACCTAAATTGCGGCGGTCGACTTTATCGGGGTTTTTCGGGTCTCTGCCATTTTTCACATAAGCTGATAATTCAGCAAAGGCAATTCTTGCATCACGTAAGCTTAAGTCACCAGGGTGTGAACTGAATTTACCAAACTCATAACGTTTACGTTGTTTGTTTAAGTAGTATTGAATTTGAAATTTCTTGATGCCGGTGGGGTATATATTGAGCTGTAATCGGCTTTCGCCACGTTCACCTGTTGTTTCGGTAACCGTGTATTTTTTGTCTTTCGGTTTAAGTCCTTTTAGCTGTTTATCTGTAAACATGCGAGATCCTTTACTGACACTATTGACCGGTTGTAGTGTCAGTAACGGCTTCAATTAGCTATATTTAGCTATAATTCACTATTTCACATGACCACATAACATCCGTATTTTGCAACGCTTTGCAGCGTTTTAGGGCATTCTACATTGTTACCACTCATGTTTTATACCTAAGTACCGTTATAAGAACCATAAATAATTAAAAATTAAGCAATAATACTAACATCCCGCTTTGTATATTTGCATCGGAACCTTACGTGTTTAACAAATTATTGGCTAAAAAAGCGCAGCACCTTATTGGACTAGACATCGGCACCCGCTATGTTAAGGCCATATTGCTTGAGCAAACCAAGCAAAGTACCACTGTGCTAGCAATCGCTTGCGAGCCAATCAATGGCAATGCCTTTGCAGAAAGAGAAGTTAAAGACTACGAAGCACTTAGCCAAGCTTTGAAAAAAGTAAAACTCAGCCTGAAAACGAAAGTAAAACAGGTGGTGATAGCCGTATCTGGACCAGCCGTCATTAATAAACTTGCCTACATGGACGACGATTTAACGGATGTTGAACTTGAAAGCCAAATTGAGTTGGAAGCCGATAGCTTGATCCCGTACCCACTTGAAGAGATTTATTTAGATTTTGAAAGGCTCGCCCCCAGCACTAGTTACTCGGGAAAAGTAGAAGTGCTACTCAGCGCCGTTCATAAAGATATGCTTGATTCTCGGCTCACGCTATTAAATGAAGTGGGCTTTGAACCCAAAATTTCAGACGTTGAAGTATACGCCCTTGCTAACGCGTTGATGCACTTTTCACATAAAGCATTGCCTGCAAACGATAGCGATATCATATCGAGCGATGAGCAAAGCAAAGTAAAAGATGAAGTTCGATGCTGTATTAACATTGGGGCATCGCAAATGCAGTTTTGTGCTGTCACAGATGACAAAATTCTGTACACCAAAGAGCATAACTTTGGTCTTGATGTGCTTACTCAAGACAGCTGCTCGAACTTTAATTTAACTCGAGTTGAATACGATCAAAAGCTAGTGTCCCATTCTTTACCCGAAAATTGGCAACAAGAATGTTACGTACTTTTCTATGCAAATTTACAGCAGCATATCACTCGGGCAATTCAGATGTATGTGAGCGCATCTCACCAGCCTTCTCCTAAGCACCTTTTTATTTGTGGGGCGATAGGCCCATTCCCTGCTTTGGCTGATGAACTGGCCCAAGACTTAGGTATTAATGTAGAGGTTTTTAATCCCTTGGCTGATATGCAAAGCGATGAAAAGAGCGCCAAGCTTATCGCCGCTCACGGTGCTAACTTCACCATCGCCACCGGATTGGCATTTAGGAGTTTTTCACCTTGCCACATATAAATCTGCTGCCTTGGCGCGAAGCCCAGCGTCAACAACACAAAAAAAACTATCTAACCATGTTAGTAGCTATCGGCGTGTCTATGGTGTTGTTGATGTTTGCCGTCAGTAAAGCCATGGATAGCCTTATTGCTACCCAAGAAAGGCGGAATCAGTTTTTAACTGCGGAGCTGGTTAAAATCGATGCACAAATTGGCGAAATCAAACGCATAAGACAAAGTAAAGACGCGATCGAGCAGCGAATGACGCTTATCGAACAACTGGAAGTAAGTCGCAATGCAGCGCCTATTGTACTCGATGAGTTGGCACGCGTGGTGCCCCCGGGAGTATCTTTTGCGCGCTTTTCTCGCACGATTAACCGCGTAGAAATTGACGGCGTCAGTGATTCAAACAACCGCCTAGCGAATTTCATGCGTAATGTGTCTGACTCAACAGTGTTCAATGACGGTGAGTTGTCTTCCATTGTGGCTGATACCACAGCAGCTGACGCCGTGAGTGAATTTAAACTCAAGTTTAACATTAGCCCCAGCGTCGCCCCTGACTTTAATCAACCACAAGGGGAAGCAAAATAAATGCAATTTGATGTTAAGAAACTCAAAGAGCTCAACGAATTAGATTTTGATCAGATCGCCGCTTGGCCTTTTGAGGTGAAAACCGTTGTTGCCTTGTTTGTTGCTATCATTGCGTTAATCGGGGGTTACTACACCTTAGTAAAAGACAAGCTACCTCTGCTTGAAAAGGTCCAACTACAAGAGGTCGATTTAAAAGCAAGTTATCAAGGTAAATACAACATAGCAGTAAACTTACCCGCTTATCAGGAGCAACTTAAGCGCTTAGAAAAAGACTTTTCTTCAATGCTTAAGTCATTACCCACCAGTAACGAAACCCCAGGATTACTTGACGACATCACCTTTGTTGGCACCTCTGCAGGTCTTACTTTTAAACTGCTCAATTGGCAAAAAGAAGTCCCGAAGGAGTTTTACACCGAGCTGCCCATCCAGATCGAAGTGACAGGCAACTACCATGCATTTGGCAAGTTTGTTTCTGATATTGCCGCTCTTCCACGGATCGTGACCGTGCATGATTTTGAAGTGAGTCAGGAGCTATCCAATTTAAAACTAAAGTTAGCGGCCAAAACGTATCGGGCTGAATTGACTGAATCACGAGCGGATGCAGGCAAATGAGAGCGTTAATAGCGATTACAATGCTCTTCTTGCTGGCAGCCTGTACAGAACAAAAACAAGATCTAAACGCCTATATCGCTGATGTTAAAAGCAACACACCGGTGAATATTGAGCCCTACCCTGAATTTACCACATCACCCGCCTTTGCCTATTCGGCAAATGAATTGCGTAGTCCATTTCAACGATTGAAAAATGTACCCCAAGCAGAAACGGCAACAGCAACGTCCAGCTGCCCTCAACCGAATACGGCACACGTTAAACAGCCCTTAGAGCATTACGGAATAGATGCTATGGCCTTTATTGGCACCATTAATAAAAGTAACAAAGTCTGGGCCTTAATTCAAACCAACGAAGGCCGATTATACCGTGTAACCAAAGGTGATTATCTTGGGCTTTTCTATGGCAAGGTCTCAGCAATTAAAGACGGAAAAATTACCTATACTGAAATGTTGCCTGATGGAACAGGTTGCTGGCAGCAAAAACAAGCAACCTTGTCTATGAAAGACAATGCAGGAGAGAACAATGGCTAGTCGCCACTTTTTACATTCCAACAAATTGCTGTGCGTATTCGCCCTAGCGCTTACCGCTTTATGGCATTTACCTACTCTTGCACAATCTGATGCGGTGCTAATTGACCCTGTTGCTGCCCTTAACGAGCTGACCACTAATCAGCTAAATGACATACAGTTTACCCGCTCAATTGAAGGGTACGGCGTCGCGACCTTGACCTTTGACAATCAGCGAATTGTTCCTCAGCTAATCGCTTCGAAGCGAAAATTGATCCTCACTCTACCCGACACAAAACTGGCGCCTGACCAGTTCTTTACCTTAAATGTGGCGGAATTTGCCACGCCGATTCTCGAAATAGATACGCTCGCAAGAAAAGGGGCCAGCGTTTTAGAATTCAATTTACTTGAAGATGTTGTGTTCACCCACAGCAAAAATCAAAATCAATTGGTGCTGACCATTAAGCCCCAAGCGACTGAGCAACAACAGAGTACCTCTGTGTATAATGGCGAGCCTATTTCACTAGATTTTCAAGATGTGCCAGTGCGCAATGTGTTGCAGATCATCGCGCAAGTTAATGGCTTTAATCTGGTGACTACGGATACTGTACGCGGCAATGTAACCGTCAGTCTAAATGGTGTACCTTGGGATCAAGCACTCGATATGATTCTGAAAATTCGCGGTTTAGATAAGCGCTTAGAAGGCAATATATTACTTATCGCCCCATCAGAAGAGCTCGCATCCAGAGAAACCCAGCAATTGCAAAACCGCCAACAGGTTGCTCAGCTCGCTCCGCTGATTTCAGCTAATTTGCAAATTAACTATGCAAAAGCTAAAGAAGTAGCCGGTATTTTAAAGAATACCGATAGCAGCATTTTAAGCCCAAGGGGCAGTGTTGCCGTTGATGAACGCACTAACACAGTGTTACTCAGAGACACGCAAACCTCAATTGATGAAGCCAGAAAGCTCATCTCCGCCCTAGATATTCCCGTTAAACAAGTATTAATCGAATCACGCATGGTCACGGTGCGCGATAACGCCGGTGAACAACTCGGCGTGCGCTGGGGTTTTAGTAATAACTCTGGTGATACGGCTACATCTGGCTCTATCGAAGGCGCCGACACACTTAGCAGCGGCGTAGTGCCGTCTATTGATAATCGCCTAAATGTGAATCTTCCCGTTACCAATCCAGCGGGTAGTATTGGCATTCAAGTCGCCCGCCTAGTGGATGGCACTATATTAGATTTAGAATTATCCGCCCTTGAATCTGAAAACAAAGGTGAAGTTATTGCCAGTCCGCGTATTACAGTGGCTAATCAACGTGAAGCCTACATTGAGCAAGGTACCGAAATACCCTACGTACAATCCACGTCTAGCGGCGCTACCTCGGTCGAGTTCAAAAAAGCGGTACTGAGTTTAAAAGTCACTCCACATATCACCCCAGATCATAGAATAATTTTGGATCTTGTCGTTACCCAAGATACTCGAGGCGACACAGTCAATACTTCAACAGGTTTAGCTGTCGCGATTGATACCCAAGAAATCAGCACTCAAGTACTAGTAAATAACGGGGAAACTATCGTGCTTGGGGGGATTTTTCAGCAGACGACGACTGATGATGTAAGCCAAGTTCCACTGCTTGGGGACATCCCAGTCCTTGGGCACTTGTTTAAAAACACTCAAACCGTCAATGAAAAGCGTGAATTGCTGATTTTTGTCACGCCTAAAATATTGCTTGATGACCTGGCTCTAGAGTGAGCTATTCTGCGAGTTACATGGCTTGCAAGCCAACAACGCCAGCGTACCCGTTCCCATAAAACACCCCCACGAGTGATTTAAATTTCACCTAGACTTAACAAAGCTTGCAAATTTCAGGGTAAAGCTGAGATAATCCCGCCCTCGAAATTTCAACGAGGTCAGGTTAATCCATTTAAGGGTAGCCGCGATATAGATTTCTACCCCCGAAATAACAGAATTGTGAACTAAGCAAAAATGGCTGAAAAACGTAATATTTTTTTAATAGGTCCGATGGGTGCTGGTAAAAGCACGATTGGAAGACACCTCGCAGACGAACTTCATTTAGAATTTTATGATTCAGATCAAGAGATAGAAAAGCGCACTGGCGCTGATATCGCTTGGATCTTTGATTTAGAGGGTGAAGAAGGCTTTCGCGCTCGTGAAGAAACCGTCATCAATGATTTAACCGACAAACAAGGTATTGTTTTGGCAACAGGCGGTGGCTCTGTCGTCAGTAAAGCTGTGCGTAATCGCCTATCAGCGAGAGGCATTGTGGTTTACTTACAAACCACAATTGACAAGCAAGTCGCTCGTACGCAACGTGATAAACGTCGTCCATTACTGCAAAAAGACGATCCAGAAACCGTATTGCGCAGACTCGCCGAAGAGCGCAACCCAATGTATGAAGATGCTGCTGATTACATTGTTGATACTGATGAGCAAAGCGCCCGCGCTGTAGCTAATCAGATCATTGAGAAAATCAATCAGTAATAGCTAGACATTACCTCCAAAGGGCTGCGCTTATGACAACATTAACAGTGAAGTTGGGTGAGCGTAGCTACCCCATTTTTATCCAGCCGAGTTTGCTAACCCAAGGCAATCAACTGGCAGATTACATCAAAACAGATAAAGCGGTGCTGGTGACTAACGACCTAGTTGACCCGCTATACAGTCAGACCGTTATTGACAGCTTACCCGGTAACAAAATTGAAAAAATTGTCATTGCCGATGGTGAACAACACAAGAATCTGGCCAGCTTTGAGCATGTAATCACTCAGCTACTTAGTATGTCCGCAGCGCGTGACACCACGCTTATTGCTCTTGGTGGCGGCGTTATTGGTGACTTAACTGGATTTGTCGCGGCGAGTTTTCAGCGCGGCATGCCCTTTATTCAAATACCCACCACCTTGTTATCACAGGTCGATTCATCGGTAGGTGGTAAAACTGCGGTTAATCATCCTTTGGGTAAAAATATGATTGGTGCGTTTTATCAACCCAAAGCCGTATTCATCGATACCAAAACCCTGCAAACCTTACCAGCAAAAGAGTTTTCTGCCGGCATGGCGGAAGTGATCAAGTACGGTATCATCTACGACAAAGCATTTTTTGCTTGGCTTGAGCAAAACATTGCTCAACTCATCGCTCAAGACGTTGACGCCTTGCAATATGCCATTGCGCGCTGTTGTGAAATCAAAGCTGAAATTGTCGCTATTGATGAGCGGGAGTCAGGACTTCGCGCCTTACTCAATTTAGGTCATACTTTCGGCCATGCCATCGAAGCAGAACAAGGTTACGGCAATTGGCTACACGGCGAAGCGGTCGCAGCAGGCATGGTCCTCGCGGCGAGAGCAGGCCAAATGAAAGGCTGGATGAGCAAAGAAGAAGTGCAGCGTGTTATAGCTTTAACAGAGGCATTTTCATTACCTATCGCGCCACCCGCAGACATGGGTTATCAGACCTTCATGCAGCACATGGCACACGATAAAAAAGTGCAAGCGGGCAAACTCAACTTTATCGTTCCTAAAGCGATTGGCGATGCGGTAGTTACCTCTGAGCTAGATGAAACACTGTTGCGCTCTTTGTTAAATTAGCAAGGTATTTAACGGGTTTCATTTAAGCGCTCGACATTTTGAACGAGCGACTTTTTAGACCCGTACCTTCGAACAAACAATTTATTGAACTAACATTTTAATAAACCATTTGAGTAAACACCTTTGCAAAGCGAATTGCACAAACGGCTTAGCCATTTAATTCAGTATTCTTCGGGACTCATTTTTGTAAAATCTGAACCCGATTTTAGTGTATCGAGCTGTGTTGATGCGCTATTGGCTGAACAAGATGACAGTGACGAAGTGGCTGTCATTGCGGCTAAGCCAAGTATGATGCTAAATGATTTTCGCCAACAACTGACACAACAACTTTCCAGTAAATTAGCTCCCAATTCTGGCAACACTCCCCTAGCCAAGATACTAACGCCTATTATTGGACATGTTCAGTCGGTCTCTACGCAAGGACTACTGATATGTATATCCAAGGGAGAGAACCTCTCTGCCAGTATGTTGCAAGAGTTGCAGCAGCTTGTTTTAACCTTGCACGCAGGCAGTGACCGACAAGTCAATGTGCTGGTATTTGCCCAGCGCCAATGGATAAATCAAACTTACCAAGCCTTGGGCGATAAAAATAATGTCATAGTCGTGGATGCCGGTGCCAGTGCCGGCTCAATGGCTGATCACGAGGCGAACATATCTGGTAGTGAATTAGAGCAGTTAATCGCGAATAAACGACAAGCGTTTGCTCAGCGCATAGAGCAGCGAAACCAAGCAACCCCTGTTGAATCCCCTAGTATCATGCAGCGCCCGTGGTTTATCCCTGTTATTGCGCTGCTCTTTGTTGCGATATTTTCCAGCATTTTGCTATCCCAGTATCCAGAGCTTTTAAGTGTCAGTGATAAACAGACTGGGGATACAACATCTTCAATGAGCGCATTAGAGTCTGGCGCTAGGCAAGATGAAACCGCATCAACCTCAGTAGTTGATACGATGCCCCAAGGCACGGTGACGAGTCAAAAAAATATAGAATCGGGCCCATCTGCCACAAAAGAAGCACAAACGTCTAATCCGAATACTTCTGTGCAAAGCGCTGCGACTGAAGAAAGAGCGGTCGCTAAACCCGAGGTTACGCCGAAGCCCAAAACAGACGCGCTCGTATCAAACTGGCAAAGTGAAAGTAAACGCATTGATGCCAGCAAGAAAAAATCGAATGAATTGCCGGCAGACGATACGAACAGCTCACCTAAAGCGACTAAACTTGCAGCCAAGTCCGAATCAACGAATGGCATGGTACAAACTGGCACAGTGCAAAAACCGTTCGCTGCGGATATTACGCCTCAAGCAGATACCGCTAAAACACCATCCCCTAACGCGTTATCAACGACAACTGACTATGCATTTGATGAAGCCACTATATTAGCTCTGCCGAAAGACGGATACGTGTTACAGGTGATCGGCTTTAGCGTACGCAGCGCCATCGAGACTTATTTGACCAACAACAAGATTGAACAACACGTATGGGTGTACCAAACCAAACGCTATAACAATGACTGGTATGTGCTTTTGTATAATAAACATTACCCGTCTCTGGCCGCAGCATTAGTCGGTGTTTCGTCGCTGCCCAAAGGGTTGCATGAAGCAACGCCATTCCCCAAAGCGTTACAAAAAGTGCATCAAGAAATTAAATCTGCCAATTAAAACCACATGCCAATTGTTGTTTTGCCATTGGCTCGTTACAATCTCTGCTTTGCGTTATCTTCATCAAAATCAAGGCCTGACAAGACACATTAATGACGAATAAGAAAAACAGAGCCTTCTTGAAATGGGCCGGTGGGAAATACAGGCTAGTCGAACAGATAAACCATCACCTTCCAGAAGCAAAAAAATTAGTCGAGCCATTCGTCGGTGCAGGTTCGGTGTTTTTAAACACTGACTTTTCCAGCTACCTATTAAGCGATATAAATCCCGATCTGATAAACCTTTACAAAATATTGCAACAACAGCCAGAACGTTACATAGAAGATGCACAAGGGCTTTTCACAGCGCAGAACAACGACTCCGACGCTTACTATGCAATGCGCGCTTTGTTCAATGCCAGCGAAGATGTCTACGAACGCGCGGTGCTATTTTTGTACCTGAACCGTTTTGGTTACAACGGTCTGTGCCGCTATAACTTATCGGGCAAATTTAATGTACCCTTTGGTAAATACAAGGCGCCGTACTTTCCTAAGGAAGAGCTGTATTTCTTTGCCGAAAAATCCAAGAAAGCACATTTTGTATGCGAATCTTATGAGAAAACATTTAGCCGAGCCCGCGCAGGTAGTGTGGTTTACTGCGATCCGCCTTATGCCCCCATCAGCAAAACAGCTAACTTTGCCAGTTATGCTAAAGGTGGTTTTTCTATGGCAGAACAGAGTAATTTAGCCTTAATTGCTGCCAAAACGGCTTTTGAACGTGATATTCCAGTGCTTATCAGTAATCATGATACAGACGATACACGCCGGCTTTACGCGCTAGCGCAGCTTTCAGAGCTGCAAGTGAGTCGGTTTATTAGTCAAAAAGGAAATGGCAGAAAGAAAGTCAGTGAGTTATTGGCGTTGTACATTAAACCGACCTCACGTTGAGGCTTAAATTTTAACTAGCAGAGAAGAGTTCGGAGTAGAATTCGTGCTAGCTGGGTACAACAATTGAAACGAGCAGTACCAGTGAAATAACCAAAGCAATAACAAAAATCACCCCAACGACCACATAAGGCACAAAGGATTTTTGCTGAAAATCTCGCTCTCGGTTCGCGCTGCTTTGCACACCAAACACGCTGGCAGCAACGCTTTTAAACACATCCCACAATCCGCTCTTTGTATTATCCATACTGATTATGCTCTTGGCTTTATCTCATCCGTTTCTTCAGCATAGCGCGAAAGTAGCTCAAGTAAATCAATAAAATGCATTTGATACGAAGTAGAGTTACCACTTACCCAGCTAGACCAGCTGATCACATCCGCCTGCTCTTTAGCGCATCGATTAATCGGGTGACTCATTGGAAGCCCACGATCAAACGCCACTGATTGCGGACAACTGCAGAACAATGTCTCGTTATTTATCGACGTTCTGCCAACAGCCAACATTGCTACTAAAGCGAAGGCACCGAAGCCGATTAGTCGTTTAAAATGAGTACTCATAATCTCTCCTTGTCGAAATATTTTGTTGCATTATACATTATACTTTCGTCTCAAGATTAAAGTTCACCTCAAATGTCAGTTCATTCATCGCTAAAAAGATAAAATTTTATCCAAAATGCTCCCTTGGAATAGTAAAATAGGCTAACGCAAAAAATCCGCTGGCTTTACGGCCAGCGGATTTTTTTACATCTTATCTTCCTGTTTACCGGAAGTAACTCAACCGGAATTAACCGGAAGCATTAACTCAGAAATTAAAGCTCAAAATCCATTCCGTAAGCGACGGTAAATTTAATTGAATCGTTATCAAACGGGTCTTCACCTGGCACTTCAACTTCGTCTAAATCGGTACCAGTAACGGCGAAACTAAACCCATCTTTCGCTAATGAAATACCCCAGTCAGCATAACCGTCTGGTACACCGTTAAAATCTTCTGCGAAGTCACCTTGATGATAACCTACGTGAAATCCTAGCTCAGCGCCGTTTAGTACTGGCATGCCGTAGTCTACAGATATATATGATGCTTCAGCAAAACCGTAATCGCGACCTTCACCTTCGTCAGCTTCTGTGTGGGCCAACAATGAAAGCGTTGCACTTAAGCCACCATAACCTACTGAACCATATACCTCAGCAAAATCAAATTCCGCTTCACTGTCATAATTGTAATAAAGGTAACCCACATCATAAGTGATATCGCCTGACTCACCTGAGAAGCCGAAGTACATATCATGCTCATAGGAATAAACATCATCTGCACCATAGTTGACGTTAGACACCCAAGTACCGACATAAAAACCACTTTCATTTGCGTAATCAATACCGCCTTGTACTGCAGCATCGTTGGTGGTTTGGGTCAAACCACGCCAAATATAGTTACTGGTGACACTAGCGTTAGCGGTCACTTCTGCCAATACGGTTTGACTAACTGCAGAACTGGCCAGAACAGCTGCGGCTAATGCGGTAAGTTTTAATACTTTCATGTGTGTGTGCTCCATGTGATTTTAGTTAATTCAATTTTTGTTGAGATAACTTCGATTTTTCGTTAATTCTTGTTACAACTACGCAAGAGCAATGCCTAAATATTAAACACGAAATAAATCACCCATAAATTAACTAAACAATTGATTTTGTTAGTCATTTAGTAAGAATGTAAAATTTTGGAAAAAGTAGGCATGAGATAAGACTGTGCAGAGATGCACCACAAAAAAGCGAAAGCCCTTTTTTGGGGCGAAGTTGATACTTTTGTCAAAGCGTGTTTTTCGGTACAGTTACATTTTTGCGCAAATCGAGGCTTATATGCGTCCTTTCTTAATTGCTCCTTCTATTCTTTCAGCTGATTTTGCCCGCCTGGGCGCAGAAGTAGACGCTGTTTTAGCCGCGGGGGCTGATGTCATCCATTTTGACGTAATGGATAACCATTACGTACCGAACCTAACGATCGGCCCGATGATATGTAAAGCATTGCGCGACTATGGTGTCACCGCCGATATTGATGTGCATTTAATGGTTGAGCCGGTAGATGAGATGATTGTCAGTTTTGCCAAAGCAGGCGCAAGCATGATCAGCTTTCACCCAGAAGCATCAAGACATGTTGACCGCAGTATTCAACTGATAACCGATTCAGGCTGTAAGCCAGGCTTAGTGTTAAATCCTGCGACGTCATTAGACTGCTTAGACTACACGCTGCACAAACTGCATCACATTTTGTTGATGTCGGTAAATCCAGGGTTTGGTGGCCAAGCATTTATTCCGGAAACTCTTGATAAGCTACAAATTGTGAAGAAAATGGTGCAGGCCTGTGGCCGTGATATCCGAATAGAAATTGACGGTGGCGTAAAAGTCGATAATATTCGCGCCATCGCCGAAGCAGGTGCAGATATGTTTGTTGCGGGCTCTGCTATCTTCAATCAGCCAGATTATCGTCAAGTTATCGATGCTATGCGCGCTGAATTAGCCAACGTTTCTCCAACATAATTCCAATTAGACACTAACAGTAGAAAATAATTTATGAGCAAACCAATTGTATTAAGCGGCTGCCAGCCTTCAGGACAACTTACCCTAGGAAATTATGTTGGCGCTCTTCGTCAATGGGTTGATATGCAAGACGATAACGAATGTCTGTATATGTTGGTCGACATGCATGCCATCACAGTGCGACAAGATCCCACTGCACTGCACAATGCCTGTCTTGATGGTCTGGCCTTATATGTGGCTTGTGGCATCGACCCGAGCAAAAGCACCATATTCATGCAATCACATGTACCACAGCATGCACAACTAGCTTGGATAATGAACTGCTACACCCAAATGGGTGAATTAAACCGCATGACGCAGTTTAAAGATAAATCTGCTAAAAATATTACTAACATTAATTCAGGTCTTTACACTTACCCTGCCCTAATGGCGGCGGACATTCTGCTTTACCAAGCGAAACAAGTCCCAGTAGGGGAAGATCAGAAACAGCATTTAGAATTGACCCGTGACGTTGCCACGCGCTTTAACAATGCCTATGGTGATGTGTTTACCATTCCTGACCCGTATATCCCTGAAGTAGGCGCACGTATCATGAGCTTACAAGACCCGCTGAAAAAGATGTCTAAATCCGATGACAATCAAAATAACTTCGTTGGCTTGTTGGAAGATCCGAAAAAGATAAGTAAAAAGATTAAACGCGCAGTCACTGACTCAGACGAGCAAGCGCGCATTTACTTTAATACGAGTGAAAAACCTGGTGTGTCGAATTTGTTAAGCTTGCTATCTTGTGCAACCGGCAAACCGATTGCTGATTTAGTGCCTGAATATGAAGACAAGATGTACGGCCATTTAAAAACAGATGTAGCCGATTCCATCGTTGCCATGCTAGAGCCAATTCAAGCTAAATTTACTGAGCTACGTCAGGATCAAACCGAGCTAAACCGTATCATGGCAGCAGGCGCTGAAAAAGCGCAAGTACGTGCTCAGCAAACGATAGACAAGGTTTATGAAGCAATTGGATTCGTGGCAAGCCCACTTAAACGCTAGTAAAGGGCTGATAGCAAGGTAACAGTCGCGCTATTTTCAACCTATTGTTTATTTGCAATTCATAAAAAAAGCAGCGCAGAGCTGCTTTTTTTGGTTTTAAATAACCGACACTTAACTTACACAAGGTATATCAAGCATCGGTTAGCACGCCAAGCGCGCCGAACTGAGAGGTTGGGATAACAGTCCAGCACACTATCTGTCATTCAAATTTACTGAAACCCAATGAAATTCAATGAAATCCAATAAACTAACTTGAACCAATCCAGTATGTTACAAGCCCGAACGAAAACGTAGGGCAGTTTAAGTCATATACTAGGCGAAAGAGGACATTCGCTAGTTTCAATAAAGAATGATTTCAATGTGCTTTTGATTTTCGATAAGCACTGGGGGCAACGCCCGTCCAGCTTTTGAAAGCACGCGCAAAGGTTGCCGCCTCGGTAAAACCAAGTAAGCGCCCTACTTGCGATATAGGCATATCAGGCTGGCTAAGATAATGGATCGCTTCATCTCGTCGCACACTGTCTTTGAGCTCTTGAAAGCTTGTACCTTCTTCTAATAGCTTACGGCGTAAGGTGCGAATGGTTGTGTGCAATTGCTCAGCGATATCAGCCATACTGATAATTGACATATCCTCAGCCGCTTCTAGATAATTTAATACTTTGCGGGTGTAAACCGGAAAGTAAGACTGACGTTTAAACCAATCCAGTGGGCAGCGCTGAAGGTAATCATTCAAACTTTGCTGACTTTGCACCACTGGAGCGCTAAGGATGTCGTGCTCAAACTCAAAGTAGTTACTCTCTTGCAGGTAAACCACCTCACAAGGGAACATCAAGCGATATTCTTCGTGATGTGCGGGCTTTGCATGCATAAAGCCAATTTTACGCAGTGGAATGCGCTGGCCTATCAGCCAACTCGGAAAGCGATGCCACAGCAACAAAAGAAAATCGGTGAGCACATGCTCAGGGTCGAGTTCGGGTTTATCTAAGGCGAGATAAAAACGAGCGTATTTTTCACGCTCTTCAAATTTTAGTTTAGTTGCGCCAGCGACTAAATTATAAAAACGAGTGCCCCGACGATACACCTGCCGCAAACTTGCACTATGGCTCACTTGCTTTGCCATTAAATTGAATACCCCATGGCGAGAAGGCTGACTACCAAAACACAAATATTCGTCATCTGCACTTCGCCAAACAGATTGCATCAAGCGGCTCAACTGCTCTGGCGTGATACGCACCTCATTATTGTTCAACAGCGCTTTACTCAAGCCCGATTCGGATAATAACTGCGTTTCATTCAGGCCCACTTCAATGGCTCTTTTGACAATAGCTTGAGCGAAATGAACTGAAATAGAATGATGTTTATGACGCATGAAAGTAGCGGGCTCTCGATATATGGCAGGGCATTTAGATTTCAAAGTATATCGTTTCTCATACTAAGCGGATATTTATATGTTGAATAGGCTCAATTATTCCCGTTCGAGCATAAAAAAGCCCCCTAGGTTCTCTATGGGGGCTGTTCAAAACACAATCAAAGAATTAAAAGCTTAAAATGCGTCCTCGGGTAAAGCCATGATGCTTTCGCTGCCAGCTTGAATCGATGCGAAACACGCCTGGGTGCGCACCACCATATGCTCACAGAAGAACTGAGCAGAAATCAGCTTAGCGTTTAAGAACTCGCTGTTCCCCTCGCCTGCATCTAGTTTCGCTTTGGCTTGCATCGCACTTTTGGCCATTAACCAACCGCCACACAAATAACCAAACAACATCATAAAGTTTACACTGGCGCTGCCTGGTGCATTTCTATCTTGTGCTGCTGTATCGAGCAACCACTGGCGAGCTGCTATACCGCACTCAAGTGCCGTTTTACATTGCTGAGCTGCCAATGTGAATTGGCCGCCCATGGCATCAAACTTAGCTAAGTCTGTGGCAATTTCATCTAAAAGCGCGCCTAAAGCCTCACCTTTATTAACCAAGGTTTTACGCCCGACTAAATCCAGTGCCTGTACGCCTGTAGTGCCTTCATAGATAGTTAAAATTCTGGCATCTCGATAGAACTGCGCTGAGCCTGTTTCTTCGATGAAGCCCATACCCCCGTGAATTTGCGTACCTAGGTAGGTCAATTCTTGAGACAACTCAGTGCACCAGCCTTTGACTATTGGCGTAAACAACTCACTTCGAGCCCCATTGCCACGGTCAATTTCTGCTGCGGCCACCAAGCACAATGCGCGCATCGCCTCTGTAGATGACTTCATTTGCATCAACATACGACGCACATCAGGAAACTTCATAATAGTAAAGCGGCTGCCGTCTTTATTCGTGCCTTGTAAACGCTCTTTGGCGTACCCCAAAGCATGCTGATATGACGCTTCTGATATTGCTAAACCTTGCAAACCGACACCTTGACGGGCGTGATTCATCATGGTGAACATATAAGACAGACCTTTATGGGCTTCGCCCACCAAGTAGCCCTTCGCGCCACCATTGTCACCAAAGCTCATGACACAGGTCGGGCTGCCATGAATGCCCATTTTGTGCTCTAACGAAACACAATAAGCATCGTTGCGCTCAGCTGGAGCACCATTTTCATCCAAATTAAATTTGGGTACGATGAACAGTGAAATACCTTTTACACCGGCTGGTGCATCAGGCAATCTTGCTAACACTAAATGCACGATATTATCGGTCATTTGGTGATCGCCCCAAGTGATATAAATTTTTTGGCCAGTGACCAAATAATGATCATCATTTGGCACAGCTTTGGTTTTCACCGCAGCTAAGTCAGTACCAGCATCAGGCTCAGTAAGATTCATGGTACCTGGCCATTCACCGCTTAACATTTTAGGCAAATAAGACTGCTGTAAGTGCTCACTGCCGTGATGAGAAATCGACTCAATCGCGCCTTGGCTTAACAATGGGCATAAAGCGAACGCCATGTTAGACGTATGCCATACCTCATTAACTGCACTACCAAGTACATTCGGGAGGTTCTGACCGCCGAATTCCTCAGCACCGGTTAGCGATGCCCAACCACCCTCCACGTATTCTTGATAGGCTTGTGCAAATCCGGCTGTTTCTTGCACACCTGGGCCGCCGTCTTTGTCAATCATACTCGGATGTTGTAAATCACCGACCTTGTTCAATGGCGCTAATACGCCGCTACCTAGTTTGCCAGCTTCAGCCAATATAACGCTTGCCAGCTCGCCATTGATGTCCTCTTGCCCCATGTCAGCGCAAAGCTTATCGAAGTCAACCAGTTCATTGAGTACAAACTCAGCATCTGCTAAAGGGTGTGTGTAATCACTCATAATTTAACTCGCTTGCGTTTCTATACGTGGTTGGTTAATTCAGGAATAGCATCGAACAAATCGGCTACCAAGCCATAATCTGCTACTTGGAAAATAGGCGCATCTTCATCTTTGTTGATAGCCACAATCACTTTGGAGTCTTTCATACCGGCTAAGTGTTGTATGGCACCGGAAATACCCACGGCAATATACAAGTCAGGTGCAACCACTTTACCTGTTTGACCAACTTGCATGTCGTTCGGTACAAATCCAGCATCAACCGCAGCACGGGACGCCCCAACAGCGGCACCGAGTTTGTCAGCCAAGCCGTATAGGATCTCGAAATTGTCGCCGTTACCCATGCCACGACCACCTGATACAACAATTGAAGCAGCAGTTAGCTCTGGGCGGTCAGATTTAGCTAGCTCTTCACTTACAAAGCGTGACTGCCCGCTGTCACATTGCTCGCTGATAACATCAACAGTGGCAGAACCACCCTGCGCACTCACAGCGTCAAAGCCAGTACCACGTATGGTAAGTAGCTTGATATTGTCCTTTGAGGTGACAGTTGCAATTGCGTTACCTGCATAGATAGGACGCAAAAATGTCTGTGCAGAGACAACACCTGTTACATCAGAAATCTGATTCACATCAAGCAAGGCTGCTACACGCGGCAAGTAGTTTTTACCACTGGTTGTGGCAGGAGCAAGCACGTGGCTGTAGCCGCTAGCAAGGCTTGTTACTAATTTAGCGATATTCTCCGCCAACTGATGCTCATAGGCAGCATCATCAGCGTGAAGCACTTTCCCAACGCCTGAGACTGCCTTTGCTGCATCCACTACGCTTTGGCAGTTATGGCCAGCAACTAGCAGTACTATGTCACCACCAATTTGCTGCGCAGCAGCTAAGGTATTTAGGGTAACAGGCTTAAGTTCTTGGTTATCATGTTCGGCAATGACCAAAGTTGTCATATTCATTTCTCCTATTACGTACTACTTAAAGTACCTTAGCTTCGTTTTTCAATTTTTCGACTAGTTCAGCCACCGACTCAACCTTTATGCCAGCTTGACGCTGAGCAGGCGCGCTAACGCTTTCTAGGGTGATGTTATTTCTCACTTCAACACCCAAATCACTTGGGGTTTTCACCTCCAAAGGCTTACGCTTGGCTTTCATGATATTCGGCAGTGAAGCGTAACGAGGTTCGTTCAGACGTAAATCTGTGGTGATGATAGCGGGCATATTAAGCTCTAAGGTTTGTAAACCGCCATCAATCTCACGTGTGACTTGAACCTTATCACCGTCAACTTTAACTTCTGAGGCGAAAGTCGCTTGTGGTTGGTCAAGTAACGCAGCTAACATTTGCCCGGTTTGATTATTATCAGAATCAATAGACTGCTTACCTAGGATCACTAGGCCCGGCTGCTCTTCGTCAACCACTGCTTTTAACAATTTAGCGATGCTTAGCGCATCTGCTGATGTATCTAGTTCAATCTGAATACCGCGATCAGCGCCGAGGGCAAGAGCAGTACGAATTTGCTCTTGGCAGGCTTTAGTTCCTATCGACACCACAACTACTTCGCTGGCAACACCGGCTTCTTTTAAACGAACAGCCTCTTCAACCGCGATTTCGCAAAACGGGTTCATAGCCATTTTGACGTTGGTTAAATCTACATCTGTGTTATCTGCTTTAACACGCACCTTGACGTTGTAATCAATGACTCGTTTTACCGCTACTAATATTTTCATATTTGTCTCACTTTGTTTGTGACCAGTTCGGAAATGTCCGCCGAGGTAAGCTCAGCACTATCTAGTATAATCTTGCGTTTTCTTATGGCTCAATTTTGGTACGAACGGGGGCATTCCACAAGATCTAAAAAAGTCTAACAATTAGCATAAAGGGACAAAAAAATCGACTTTTTAGCTTGGCGCATCGGTTAGTCATAATTGACAATTATCATGCTATTCAATAGTTGTAGCTAATGATTTTGTACAGGTTGCAAAGACGCATGAAAAACAACATTAACTTTAAAGGTCTCTAAATAAAGCGTGTACCGTACAAAATAGACTACAGGTGTGTGGTGGATAAGAAACGATTAAGCGCCAGCAAAACAAGGTAAAATGTTTTACAATCCGCGAAATTTTAAACTTGAGCCAGTCATCACAGGGCTTGCACCACATGAGCGTTGAATTCTTTTGTTGTTGATCATTGATAACTATGACTCTTTTACCCACAACCTTGCGCGTTACTTTGTTACGCTAGGGCAAGACGTTAAAGTCGTGCGAAACGACGAGCTCACCTGTGAAGACATAACCGCACTAGAACCAGACTACCTCGTGTTATCCCCTGGCCCTTGTACCCCAAATGAATCAGGTGTAACTCTTGATGCCATTAAACAATGTGCTGGCGTGATCCCTATGTTGGGTGTGTGCTTGGGTCATCAGGCTATCGCTCAGGTGTTTGGCGCAAAAATAGTGCGCGCGAACAATATAAAGCATGGCAAAACCTCTTATATTTCTCACGATGCTAGCGCCTTGTTTAACGGTGTCGACAATCCATTTATTGCCACGCGTTACCACTCATTGCTTGTGGATAACGAGTCCTTACCAGAAGATATTGTAGTGACTGCATGGTGTGACGAAACAGCACCTGAAGAAACTGCAGGTCATAGGGAGATTATGGCTATCGAACATCGCACGTTAGCTATTTATGGTGTGCAATTTCACCCAGAGTCATTGTTAAGCACCAGTGGTTTGCAAATTTTGGCTAACTTTCTAACCGAATCCGCAGATAAACTAACTAAAGCCTAGAAAACTGGCGTAAAAGTGAGGCACAATCCACTCTTAATAAAATATTTATACACTTAAACCAAGGTCCGCCGAACAATAAATGACTGCATCATCCACATCAGCTCCCATCGTTGAAGCTCGCTTCAAGCAGCTATTTATCGATCTTAAAGCCGCAAAGCAGCAACGTGCTGATGAGGACGCAAAGCCATCTTCGAAAAAAATAGTTCCTACCCGAGAATTGCTCGCGGTTGAAAAGCAGGCGAGAGAGGACAAAAAAGCCAATAAAGAAATTGTTGAGGATTATTTAGGCCGAGTATCGGCAAAATTACATAGAGATATTGAGCTGCGTTTATCTGAAGCTTTGGCTGATCAAGAGGCCCTTGTTACTAAAGTATTGAGTATAGATGCGGTTATTCCACAAATCTTAGACCTATTGTCCGTTAAGGCATGCACGGTTTCGCGCATTGAAGTATTAGCCGCACAAATACCTTGGTTGTATAAAGATTTACTCAAGATGATTAACTCACCCAAATATCGACGTACCGATAGCAAGGGTAAAATTCTCACAGCGGACACTCTTCGGGTAGCATTAAGCTTTTTCGGGCTCGAAAATCTAAAGATGATTGTGCCGCTTTTAACCTTACGTCGTTGCCTCCCACAAATTACTGACCCCTACCCACAGATTAAACGCAGAATTTGGGAACAATGTATCGCTACGGCAATGTCTAGTAAGCGCCTCGCACGTTTTCATGATGTCAGTGAAAACCAAGCATTCACCGCTGGAATGCTGCAAAGTCTAGGGACGATAGCGGTCGTTAAGCTGTATTTCCGCATTTTTGATCAAGTACAACTTGAAGCATTAAAAGAAACGCAGAAAACACTCAAACACCAACGCCATGGTGCACTTACAAAAGTTGAGCCCTCTGGGGATGTATTATTATCTATGCTGGAAAAATATGTACCCCAGGCCACGGCGAGCATTATTCAGGGCTTGCACTTTCAGCGTTTATTTTTGCATGGTGCTTTTGAACAACTTGCCATTACAGAAAACGGCGAAGAGCCGCTGCCTTTAACCACTGTGTTATTGCAAGGCAATGCATACGCAAAGTATCGAATATTAAAGTTTCACGAATTAGTCACCATCGAAGAAGCAAAAGATTACCTACGTAAATACAAGTTCCCTGTGGGCTCGTTAGAAGTATTAAAAACCACTGATATGCGCTCAATTGGCTTAGAAGCAGAGGTTACTGAATAAATCGTTGAAAAAAAGTGTAAATATTCATTCAAGCCATTTTATTCACTTCAACAACTAACATCGCCAGATAACTGGCGCGAAGTGAAGACACTTCTTGTTTTTTTACCTAATCCCTAGATTAAATACTTATTCACTATTCCTGCAAGTTCACTCAATCCCTTTAAAAATAAGGGCTTAGCTAGGTTATCGATGCAGACAAGCTGGCTTTAATCTGAAATAATGGTTGTCTATTTTATGCCCTAGGCTATTAAATTTGGAGACAACCTAAATGCAAGTGACCCGCGAATTATTTAACGAAGTAATGGTACCTAACTATAACCCTGCCGATATTATTCCGGTACGCGGTTTGGGCGCGCGCGTATGGGATCAAGAAGGTAACGAATATATTGATTTCGCCGGTGGCATCGCGGTAAACGTTTTAGGCCATTGTCATCCAGAATTGGTTAACGTACTAAAAGAACAAGGTGAAAAGCTTTGGCACTTAAGCAACGTGTTGACCAATGAGCCTGTTTTACGTCTAGCGAAAAAGCTAACTGACGCAACATTCGCTGAAAAGGTCTATTTCGCCAATTCAGGCGCCGAAGCCAACGAAGCGGCACTCAAACTTGCACGCCGCTTTGCGCTTGATAACTATGGCCCAGAGAAAGACCAAATTATCTCTTTCAAACAAGGTTTTCATGGTCGTACATTTTTCACTGTCACCGTCGGCGGCCAAGCTGCTTATTCTGATGGTTTCGGTCCAAAGCCTGGTGCAATTGATCACGTTGATTATAACGATTTAAGCGCCCTTGAGGCCATTATGTCTGAGCGCACTTGCGCCGTAATGATGGAGCCCTTACAAGGCGAAGGCGGTATCATCAGCCCAACACAGTCTTTCGTGGAAGGTGTTCGTGATTTATGTGACAAGCACAACGCACTTCTTATCTTTGATGAAGTGCAATCAGGTGTAGGACGTACTGGCGAGCTCTACGCTTATATGGGCCTAGGCGTCACACCAGACATACTCACCTCAGCTAAAGCACTTGGCGGTGGATTCCCGATCGGCGCTATGCTTACCACTACTGCTATTGCCGCTCATTTAAAAGTGGGCACTCACGGTAGCACTTATGGCGGTAACCCACTTGCTTGCGCCGTAGCTGAAAAAGTACTGGATATTGTCAACACGCCAGAAGTGTTAAACGGTGTGAAGCAAAAAGAACAACAGTTCCGCGAAGGCCTTAAGGCTATCAACGACAAATACCATGTTTTCGATGAAGTACGTGGTAAGGGTCTATTACTAGGCTGCGCCCTAAACGAGAAATACCAAGGCCGCGCACGTGACTTCCTTGTTGCCAGTGCAAAAGAGAAGCTTATGTGTTTAGTCGCCGGTGCTAACGTGGTGCGTTTCGCGCCGTCATTGATCCTGACCGATGCTGATATTCAGGAAGGTTTAGCCCGTTTCGAGCGCGCAGTTGCCGCTGTCGTAAACGCCTAATCCACCACAGAGAATGCGAACATGATCATTATTCGCCCGATACAGCACAGCGATTACGCTGTACTGCACGACATCGCTGTTGAATCAGGCATAGGGTTTACCTCTTTGCCTGTGAATGAAACTTTGTTAAAAAGCAAAATCACGGATTCTGAAGCGGCTTTTCAAGCACACATCAGCCAGCCAGGTAATGAGAGTTACTTGTTCGTAATGGAAGACACGAGCACAGGTCAGGTAGTCGGTACAAGTGGAATTGCCTCAAGTGTTGGTCTTGACGATGCATTTTATCACTATCACCTAAGTAAAGTGGTACATGCATCCCGTGAACTCGATGTTTACAATACAGCTGAAATACTGACCCTGTGCAACGATTACACTGGTGTATCAGAAATATGCACCTTGTTTTTACGTGAATCTGCGCGCAAGGGTAACTGCGGCCGCTTCCTGTCTAAAGTGCGCTTTTTATTTATGATGGAACACAAAGAGCGCTTTGCAGAAACCGTTATCGCCGAAATGCGCGGTATCAGTGATGAAGATGGCAAGTCACCGTTTTGGCAATGGTTAGAGGAACACTTTTTCTCAATGGACTTTCCTACCGCGGATTACCTTACTGGCATAGGTCAGAAACAGTTCATTGCAGAATTAATGCCCAAGTACCCTATTTACGTGAGCTTGCTCAGTAAAGAAGCTCAAGCGGTTATCGGCAAAGTGCATGACAAAACAAAACCCGCACTAAGGCTACTAGAAAGTGAAGGCTTTAGCTGTCGAGGTTACGTTGATATTTTTGACGCTGGCCCAACAGTAGAAGCAAACCTAACCCATATTCGCACTGCCCAAGCAAGTCGTAAAATGGCCGTTAGAATTGATGACAAAGCGTCAGCAACAGAGACCGAGTATTTTGTGATCAACACGAAAATCACAGAATTTCGCGCCATTGCCACGTCTCTCAATATTGATGAAGCAAACGAGCAGGCCATAATCTCTCAGGCCGCAGCAGATCATCTTGGTATTCAAGATGGCGAGTTTATCCGCTTCGCTCCGACAACATTTAAGGTGTAATGTATGACACAGCAAACCCATTTTATCGCAGGCCAATGGCATGCAGGACAAGGCCATGATATCGAATCAATCGATCCGGCTAAAAAGCGTCAAATTTGGCAGGCTAAATCGGCCTCAGCAGAGCAAGTGAATCAAGCGGTCAGTAGCGCTCGAGAAGCAACCCTAGCTTGGGCTGCCTTCACGTTTGAAGAGCGACTCGCTTATGTAAAACGTTTCGGTGAACTACTGGCTGAAAACAAAGATATGTTGGCCTTAACAATTGCCCAAGAAACTGGTAAGCCACTGTGGGAAACCGCCACGGAAGTCGGCGCCATGATGGGTAAAATTGGTATTTCAGAACGTGCCTACCAAGAACGTACCGGCCTGGTAGAAAACCCAATGCCTGTAGGTAAAGCGTTCATTCGCCACAAGCCCCACGGCGTTGTAGCAGTCTTTGGCCCATACAACTTCCCTGGTCACTTGCCTAACGGCCATATTGTACCTGCCTTGTTAGCGGGTAACTGTATCGTATTCAAGCCTAGCGACTTAACCCCATTAGTGGCTGAAAAGACCGTTCAGTTATGGCAAAAAGCTGGTTTACCTAAAGGCGTGCTTAACTTAGTGCAGGGTGAAGTAGAAACAGGTAAGGCCCTTGCGGCGCACCCTGACCTTGACGGCCTATTTTTCACCGGTAGCTCTCGCACTGGTAAAATATTGCATGAGCAATACGCTGGTCACCCTGGTAAAATTTTAGCGTTAGAAATGGGCGGTAATAACCCCTTAATCGTAAAAGATGTAAGCGATATTGACGCTACAGTGCACGATATTATTCAATCTGCGTTTGTCACCTCTGGGCAACGATGCACCTGTGCTCGCAAACTGTTTTTAGAAAACAACGCTCAAGGTGATGCCATTCTTGCTCGCCTAATCGAAGTGACTAAAAACATTAAAGTCGGCGATTACGACGCTGACGAACAACCCTTTATGGGCGCTATGATTTCTAAAAATGCTGCTAACGCTATGGTAACGGCGCAGCAACAGTTGCTTGATTTAGGGGCAACCTCGCTGGTAGATCTGACTCACTTAGATACTGAATCTGGTTTTGTAAGCCCAGGTATTATTGACGTGACGGCCATGGTTGAACAGATGCCTGATGAAGAGCACTTTGGCCCGTTGTTAAAAGTGGTTCGCTTCGATGATTTTGACCGAGCGATTTCACTGGGTAACAATACCAAATTTGGTTTATCTGCTGGCTTATTGTCTGACAGCGAAGATTTATATCAGTATTTCTACCAACGTATTCGCGCGGGTATCGTCAATTGGAACCGCCCTATTACTGGCGCTAGCGGCGCAGCACCGTTTGGCGGAGTCGGTGAAAGTGGTAACCATAGAGCCAGCGCCTATTACGCCGCTGACTACTGTGCATACCCTGTTGCATCTGTCGAATTAGAAAAAGTCACTTTACCAGGTAGCCTAAATCCTGGTTTGAACTTCTAGCTAGACAACACTACATTAGACATTGCTGCGGGGTGATTACCCCACATGATGATTTTATTAAGCCTGCTATGCAGGCTTTTTTGTATCTCTTGACCACAAATTTTGGATTTAGGGGATGACAGAACACGCTTTACATCTTAAAATCCATTAATAATATAATAGTACTAATTAACCAATCATTAACATGGTGTGTCTAAATGTCTAAATTCGATCCTGTAGATCACTCTCATCGCCGTCGTAATCCATTGACCAATGACTGGGTGCTCGTGTCCCCTCATAGGGCTAAACGCCCTTGGCAAGGTCAAGTTGAAAAGCCGCAACAAAATGATAGCGCGGCGCACGATCCCAGTTGTTATCTATGCGCCGGTAATACTCGCATTAATGGTGAAGTGAATCCTGAATATAAAGACACCTTCGTTTTCACCAATGACTTTGCTGCATTAATGAAAGACACACCTGCGTCAGAGCAAGAAAATGATGATTTATTTACGGTAGAAGCCGCTCGCGGCACCAGTCGTGTTATTTGTTTTTCACCGGCGCACAATAAGTCGCTGCCTGAACTGCCGTTACCTGCGCTTGAAAAAGTCGTACAGACGTGGCGTGACCAAGTGGCTGAGTTATCCAAGGATTACGCATGGGTTCAAGTGTTTGAGAACAAAGGCGCAGCCATGGGCTGCTCTAATCCTCATCCCCATGGCCAAGTATGGGCGAATGACTTTATACCGAATGAAGTACGTAAAGCTGATGTCAACCAACGTGCCTATTTCGACAAGCACAACAGCTCACTTTTGCTCGACTATGCGCAGAAAGAATCAGCCAGTGGTGAGCGTACTGTGGTCGAAACCGATGATTGGATTGCTGTTGTACCTTATTGGGCAGCTTGGCCTTTCGAGACACTTTTAATGCCTAAATTCAGCTGTGCCCGTTTTGACGAGATGAACGACGCACAACAAGCGGACTTAGCCGTAGCCCTTAAGAAACTCACTAGCCGCTACGACAATTTATTCCAGTGCTCTTTCCCTTACTCAATGGGTTGGCACGGCGCACCACATAACTCTGATGTCACTGAGCATTGGCAGTTGCATGCACATTTTTATCCACCGCTATTACGCTCAGCCACTGTGCGTAAGTTTATGGTGGGGTATGAAATGATGGCAGAGCCACAACGCGACCTTACCCCAGAGCAAGCGGCACAAAAGCTACAAGCCTTGAGTGATGTTCATTACAACGAATCAAACGGAGCCTAGTGGGATGAAAATTATTTCTCAACAAGCCATTGACGACCTAAACGCCATTTATCTTGAGGTGTTTCAAACACCACCCGCGCGTCACTTTCAAGCCCCAGGGCGTGTGAATTTGATTGGTGAACACACTGACTACAACGACGGTTTTGTATTACCTTGTGCTATTAACTACCAAACACTAGTGGCTGTAACGCCTAGAGAAGATGACCTAGTGCGTGTTGTCGCTGCAGATTATGGCAACGAACGCGACGAATTTTCACTAAGCTCTAACATAGAGCCCCACCCTACTCAGCTATGGAGTAATTACATCCGTGGCGTGATCAAACATCTGCAGATGCGCGGCTTAAAATTTAAAGGCGTGGACATGGTAGTAACAGGCAATGTGCCACAGGGTGCAGGCCTTAGCTCTTCTGCGTCACTTGAAGTGGCCATCGGTGAAACATTTCGTCAGTTATTTGATTTACCGCTTACCTCTGCTGATGTGGCGCTTAATGGTCAAGAAGCTGAAAACCAATTTGTGGGTTGTAACTGCGGCATTATGGATCAAATGGTCAGTGCGTGTGGCGCGCAAAACAATGCGTTATTGCTAGATTGCCGTTCACTGGAAACACAACTTATCTCCATGCCGAAAGAGCTTGATGTGGTTATTATCAACTCAAACGTCAAACGCGGCTTAGTTGACAGCGAATACAATACCCGCCGTGAACAGTGCGAAGAAGCTGCTCGTATTCTGGGTATCAAAGCGCTACGTGACATTAGCTTGGTAGACTTGCAAGCCCAAAAGGGCAAGCTGCCTGAGGTAGTGTATCGCCGCGCTCACCACGTGGTGTCTGACAGCGAACGTACACTGCAAGCAGCAGATGCTTTGCGCTCTGGTGACGCAAAAACCTTGTCTCGTTTGATGGCTGAATCACATGCATCTATGCGTGATGATTTTGAAATCACGGTTAAGCCCATTGATTTTATTGTAGCGACCCTTGCAGAGTATCTAGGCGAGCACGGCGGTGTACGTATGACGGGTGGCGGTTTCGGTGGTTGTATCGTTGCTCTCATGCCAAGAGAAATGGTCGCTGGTGCCCAGCAGTTAATTGCTGAGCGATATGAAGCTGAAACGGGTTATCAAGAAACGTTTTATGTTTGCTGCGCTAGTGATGGTGCAGGTGAAGTACGCTTTTAACGCACTTACACTTACAACAAAGGTAGTGGTTATCTTGTATAACTCGCTACCTTTTTTATGTCTTTTGTTAATGTCTGAGCTCTTTGCCTCGGTTATCCCAAAGCCAACACATATGATAAATTGATGAGCAAACTAGACACTTTTCTTTTTACCCACTATCACCAGTAACATGCCGCCTAAGATCGCAATCGATGACAGCAGCAAATGTGAGGTGATGTGCTCTGCTACTAACAATACCCCCCCAAAGGCTGCAATAATTGGCACACAAAGCTGACACACCGCCGCCACACTGCTATCTAATTTGGGCAATACTTGATACCAAATGGCATAACCAATGCCTGAGGCAAGTGCTCCAGATGCCAACGCATAACTCACACCTTCAAACGTTAAACGTGCTGTTGGCATAAAGACTGCCATTAATATCAGTCCAAATGGCAAACAGCGAATAAAGTTTGACCCGGTAGACTCTAATGCGTGGGTCGATTTTGCCCCCGCTAAGCTATACATACCCCATGCTATACCAGCTAATGCCATAACAACTAACCCTACCAAGCTGGGTGACGATAACTCTGGCATAACGAAATACACAAACCCTAGTAATGATATTACTACGCCAGCGCTGGCCATAGCATTCATGCGGTTGCCCGATAACCTAGCCACAAACAACATGGTAAATTGCACCGCGGCAAATAATATCAAGGCGCCAGTAGCGGTTGGTAGCGTCACGTAAGCATAAGAAAAGCCAGCAGCATAAGCGAAAAGGTAGCCCGCTTGACGCCAGCTACCGTACGCATTTAGCGCCGTAAAGCTGCGAAAACTGTTGGGCGATTTAAGCAACATGATCAGGCCAAGTACCAAGGCCGCAGATGCAATGCGCAACCCTGTGAAACTCATGGGATCCATATTTTGCTCGTCTAACGCAAGTCGGCAAAACACAGAGTTGGCCGCGAAGGCGATAAGCGTGATAAACGTTAAGGAAACGAGGGATAACACAGACATAAATTATAAAAGTAACCAAGTTGCTGTACCTAAGAAGGCAAAAATTCCTACCACGTCGGTAATGGTCGTTAAGATCACACTACCTGCAAGCGCAGGGTCAATATTCATTTTCTTCATCATTACCGGCAGCATGGCGCCAGCTAAGCCTGCCGCTATCATATTCACCATCATGGCGAATGCGATGACTCCACCTAGCATTAAATCTTGCTTCCATAGCGCAATGACGGATGCAATAAGCAACGCCCAAATCACACCATTGAAAAATCCAATCGCCAGCTCTTTGCCAATCAGCCATCGAGCGTTACTGTCACTCACGTGGCCCAATGCCATGCCCCGAATAACCAAGGTTAACGTTTGATTACCCGCTGCCCCGCCCATACTGGGCACTATGGTGTTTAAAATGGCTAATACCGCCAATTGGCTTAGCGTGGCCTCAAATAAATCGCTCACAGCGGCCGCCATCAATGCCGTGACTAAATTCACACCCAACCACACAGACCGCTTCTTAGTACTTTTTATGACAGGCGCAAAGGTATCTTCTTCATCATCAAGACCTGCCATGCTCATCATGGAGTGTTCCGCGCCTTCACGAATGATGTCTACTACATCATCTATAGTGATACGCCCCACAAGGCGGTTTTCTTTATCAATAACCGGTGCTGACAGCCAGTCATAACGCTCGAACAGGCTGGCCACCTCGTTTTCGTGCATATCAACAGGCACAGCAACCGAGTCTTGGGTCATTAACTTTTCAACTTTTACCGCAGGGCGTGCAGTCAGCAGTTCCGTCACCGGTACACTGCCAATAAGCTGGTCGCTACGGTCAACCACATAGAAGGTATCGGTGCCTTTGGGGATATTTCCTTTAAGACGCAAATATCGCAAAATCACATCAACGGTTACTTCAGGGCGCAATGTGATCGTGTCGGTGTTCATAATGAAACCGGCGGTGTCTTCACCGTAGGAGAGTGCCTGTTCGGCCCGTTGTCTGTCTTGCTCGTCCATGGAGCTAAGCGCATCTTGCGACACCGCCTCAGGCAGGCCAGATAGGGTTTCCACCAAATCATCGGTATCCATCTCTTCTAGCGCATCAGCCAGAATTTCAGGCACCATTTGGCGAATAATACCGTTTCGTACGTCCTCGGAGAGATCCTCTAGTACGTCACTGTATTGATCGGGTTCGATTAACTGCCAGATTTCTGAACGAGTGCGACTGCGGCTAGACTCAAGCAGCAACGCCACATCACAGGATGGCATAGTGCTTAGTACTTCGCGCACTTGCACTATCATGCCATCGTTTAAAGCCTCGTTAATCTCTTCGATTTGATTGCTAAGTTTTTTTGCTTCTTGAGAATCAGGCATAGAATTATTTACCTAGAAAACGTGGGCTTAACATCTTGATTTGTGGCCTATATTCTAAAGGATGCTCGTTGCGATAGCAGTATTAAAATTGTCCTTTTTTATGATTTAATAGTGGTTACCTCAAAACAGCACTGAGCGCTTCGACGCTTAATGTTGACTTAAGCTAACAGGTTTATGCTGAGACTTTGATTATAGGGTGGTAACAATGCGCATTTTACTGGTTGAAGATGATCGCTCTTTGAGCGATGCCCTAAGTCAATCTCTTCGCAGCGAAGGCTACGCTGTCAATGGTGCCGGCACGGCTGACCAAGCGCTATCCGCCTTGGCCACAGGGGAATTCACTTTAATGATCCTAGATTTAGGCTTACCAGATATGGATGGCCTTGAAGTGCTACGCCAAGCCCATCGCAACAAACACAGCTTGCCAACGCTCATTCTCACAGCCAGAGACAGCATGACAGATAAAATCACTGGCCTAGATTCTGGTGCCGATGATTACCTTGCCAAGCCGTTTGATATGCAGGAGCTACTGGCACGTTTGCGAGTGATGGAACGACGACTAGGTACCGCTACTAGCTCACTCATTAGCATAGGCAATGTAGTGCTTGATTTGGCGACTCATCTGGTCACAGCTGACAACAATGAGAAAGAACTCTCACGCCGAGAATTCATGCTACTTAAGGCATTAATGGAAAATGCCGGGCGTATTCAATCTAAGAGCCAGCTTGAAACAAAATTGTATGAGTGGGGTGATGAGCTGTCGAGTAATGCAATAGAAGTTCACATTCACAATTTGCGTAAAAAGCTGCCTAAGGATTTCATTAAAACCATTCGCGGCGTAGGTTACAGCGTGACAAACCGAGTGAGAGCCTAGCATTAATGCGCTCCATTCGCCGCCAACTCACCCTTTTACTCATCGCCTTATTAATATTGATTAGCTTCAGCGCTGCATTGCAAGGATATCGCTCGAGCATGCATAAATCCTCTGAGCTATTTGATGCCGAGTTAATGGCGTTAGCCAAGAGTTTTACGCATGTTTTCGCATTACAGCGCAATCAAACATTTGATGCTGGTGAGCAAATAGCAGTGCAATTGTGGCAAGAAAAGCACCTGACTACACGTTCAACAAACACCCCTCAACATAGCATTGGCAGGTTTAAGTCTGGCTTTAGCGATAAGAATTTTTCTGGCAAACGCTGGCGTGTCTATTCACACATGCTCAATGATGCGCGCACTTGGGTCATGGTAGCTCAGCCGCTACAGAACCGCTTTGAACTGGCTGACAAAATGATCATTTCAGCGATGGCGCCTATTATCATGACGATCCCGTTGCTGGCGGTCATTATCTATTTCGCTGTCAATAGGGGCCTTAGACCATTGCGCAGCCTATCAGATGCGTTACAGCGACGCTCTCCTCGAAATTTTTCACCCTTGGTTTTGCAAGAACCAGCAATTGAATTAGTGCCCATGGTCAATACACTCAATTCATTATTAAGCCGACTACAAGCAGCCTTTGAGCGAGAGCAGCAGTTTGCGTCTAATGCGGCTCACGAACTGCGCACCCCTTTAAGTGTACTGAAAATCAATTTACATAATTTGCGTAAAGAAACCACCAGCGACAGCTATGTTCAACGTATAGACAAACTCCACGAAGATACGGATCGCATGATCCACGCGATCAATCAAATACTCTTGCTGAGTCGAACCAATCCCGAGTATTTTGAAGCAAACAGTACGCAAATAGATGCTCATCACATTGCGCAAAATGTGATTTCAGAAATGTACACCAGCATTGACAACAAACATCAAACCATTGAGTTGATTGGTAAGCCCCAACTTATACCAAGCAGTGAATTTGCCCTGCTGACACTCATGCAAAACCTGATTGGTAATGCCCATAAATATGCACCTATAAAAGGGAAAATTCAGGTCATCGTGCAACAAGATGAGGATGATGTGCTGATACAAGTGGACGACTCCGGCAGTGGGCTTAACGATAATGAATATGCCAAAGTGTTGGAGCGTTTTTATCGTTCTAACAAACATATGGCGCAAAAAGCGCAAGGTATTGGTTTAGGCTTAGCGATAGTAAAGCAGATCGTTAATTTACATCACGGCTCTTTGCATTTGCAGCGTTCAGAGTTAGGTGGCTTATCGGTGCAAGTTCATCTACCTAAAACCCGAAAAGAAGAGGTAAGCAGTGCAAAAGTATAGATATTGCTTAACCATCATACTGCTCATCTATTCGGCATCCGCTTTTGCCCTGCCTGAGATAACCATCACCATTCGGGATCATTTATTTTATCCATCCGAAGTGCTTGTCCCTTCCGGTCAAAAGTTAAAGTTAGTGTTTATCAATCAAGATCCCACTCCCGAAGAAATAGACAGCTTCGAGCTTAACCGTGAAAAAGTCGTTTTTGGTAATGCCAAGGCCAATGTTTACATAGGTCCTTTAGAAGAAGGCGAATACCATTTTTTCGGAGAGTTTCATCCTTCAAGCGCGGTGGGTAAGGTCATAGTGATATCGCCAGAGGCGTATGCAAATGCTTATTAATACCGTCATCCTTTTTCTTCGAGATGCGTTGCCCATTTTTGTTTTATTAAGCTTGCTGCGGGTTTATGTGGGAACGCCTTGGATACAATTGTCCCTCGGTTTCGCAGTAGGTATTTTATTGGCTGCTGTGGTGGTGGTGAATCAACACATCATCAGTCAATGGGCTTTTGGAGCGGGTTATGAATTGCTAAAGAGTTTGACGCTTATCTGTGCTTACTTGATGTCAGCCTGGTTAGTCATCAACAATCGCAGCGGCGCATTTTGGCTCGCGGGTGTGGTTGTAGCAATATTTGTTGTGCCACGAAGTGCTGAGTTTTCGGTTTTTGTAGTGGGGTTCTGGTTTCAAAAAGACGCATTGATACCTATCGTACTTGGCACAACCCTAGGCTTAGGTATTTGCATCAGCGTGGCTATATTATTAGACGTTGTCTTAGGCGGTGTAAAAAGACTGTACTTAGTACGACTCTCATTTTCGTTATTTATTGCCGGACAAGTGGCCAACGTGGTGTTGCTATTACAGCAAATCGATTGGTTGGCTGACCCTGGCCCGCTGTGGAATATGAGCGCATTTGTTTCAGATGAAAGCGAATATGGGCACTTATTGAAAGTGCTAATCGGTTACGAGGCGGCACCGAGCAGCTACTACTTATCAACCTTGTTTTTTGCGCTATTACTGCCCTTTGTGATTCGGGCGATTCGACAATCTTCTCAGCGCCATAAGATTTCAAATTTGGAGAACCAAACATGATCTCCCGTCAGTCTTTGCTCATTTTCGCTGTCACTATGCTGATATCTGGCATAGCCGCAGCTCAAGAGCGCCAATCAAATAACGTGGTAGATAAGATTTACCACCCTTATGTGCTGCCCTTAGAGCAGGAGTTTGAGTGGCGAATAATGTCTCGTCAAAACGATGGGGGTAATGCGTTAGTACAGCGTGTGTCATTCGGTCATTCGATTGACAACCGCCTCACGCTTCAAGCCTACCTTGTAGGTGATCGTGACGAAACAGACGAGTTCGGATTAGTCGCATATGAATTAGAAGCCAGATGGATGCTTACCGAACAAGGTAAGTACTTCGCCGACTGGGGTACTTTGTTCGAGATAGAAAAAGAACATCAAGAAGACAGCTGGGAATTTACTACAGGCATATTAGTAGAAAAGGAGTTTGGCCGCTCAAGCGTTACCAGTAACTACCTAATGGTGTATAAGTTTGGCAATTTAGTAGACAACTCATTTCATTCTGAGTTTAGACTGCAGTATCGCTATCGATTTATCCCCGAAATTCAGCCGGCGATTGAGTTATACACGGCCGAGGATTTTGTTGGGCTTGGCCCCTCATTTATGGGTATACATCGTTTCGAAGCGCAAAAGCAGATTAAATGGGAATTAGGCTTTATCGCAGGTTTGAATGGCGATAATAAAGACCATACCCTGCGTGCTTCGCTAGAATTTGAATTTTAGTCTTTCTTGTATAGGCAACAGCCGCACACATTTATGGGCTGCAGCCGCTTACAGATGAAACCTATGCAGCGCAGATAAAACGTGCCACTGAGCTTTGCCAGCTTCAACTTTCACTTCTAGGTGCAAGCCGTTGTTTTCATCATTAAAGTGCGCGTACGCGTGTGCCGCTTTTAAACGGCTGCGCTGATAAGCATATGAAAATTTAACCAACTCCAATGAATGCACTAACGTTAAATAGTTTGGCATCAGCCAGCTAAATGCATCAAGTAACCACGTATCTTGGTTAAGCTTGTTCTGCAAATCGCGGGGATATTGCCCTTCAAGTTGACATTTATTACCCACAAACCTAAGCGTGAAATGGGGCTGATGATCGGTATTGGTATTTGTTATCACTGACTCTTTATTCGTTATCACTGAACCTTCATTCGTTATCACTGGAGCGTGAGCCATTACCGTGTCTTGCATCATCTCACAGTGGGTTTCGATTCGCTCTAGTAGGCGCTCGGTCTCTTCACGCATATAGTAATCAAGACCCGTAATGGCTTGGTATCGTACGCGAACATCAGTTACGCATAATTGAGGTAACAATCGCTGCAATATTGAGGCTGAGCCGATTTTTGACTTAGGGGTGTGCTCAACGCGTTGTTGGCTATTTTGGGCAAGTTGTATAAGGGTAGAACCTATCATGAAAGAACCTAGTGCTAGCCTTGCGGCGCAGTTAACGATGAATCAGATAGCAATACTCAGCAGAGATTATGCCAAGGTAATAATTTTCTTTATATTCATAATGTTACATTCTCACTGATGAATAAAAAGTCACCTCTCACGTCAGGTGTCATTTTTCTGACTTGGGCAGTCAGTAAACCAAAAAGTCTAGAGGAATGAAGGTGGGAACGGTGATAAATCAAACCTAGGCTGTTACACCTAAGCAAAAAAAAAGCCGAACTCGTTTTCACTAGGTTCGGCTTTATACGCTTTGCTAATGTAGCTTGTTAAAATAGTTTGTCGATGCAGTTCGATAACCGCGCTAATTTACGGGCGCTCAATGACCAGTCTGAAATCTG